>Ga0208192_1000099_pt1 | contig 90526 bp, 82 predicted proteins | sample June2015DPH_13_1_2_FD_184711 | JGI IMG/M metagenome (GOLD analysis project Ga0208192, IMG submission 184711) | Peatland microbial communities from SPRUCE experiment site at the Marcell Experimental Forest, Minnesota, USA - June2015DPH_13_150... | ecosystem: Environmental > Terrestrial > Soil >... | reverse complement strand
CGTGCACACAGGGACTTCGCGGGTAAACGGCTGAGGGACGGCGCCGCGGCGGGGAGTGCCGGGCGGCGGGCGACGAGGGCGGGGAGTGCCGGGCGGCGGGTGACGAGGGCGGGGAGTGCCGGGCGGGTGACGACGGCGGCGGGTGACGAGGGCCGGGGTGCCGGGCGGGTGACGAGGGCGGGGCCGCCACCGGAGCGCCTGGCGACCGGCACCGGCACCGGCGCCGGGGCACCGGATACCGGCGGCTTAGGCCTCTGCCGTCTCGTCGATACGTCGCGCTTGGTCTTCGCTCTCGTCGGGCGATCTCGCGTCGATGCGAGGCCGTCGTGACAGGACAAAGCCTGCGAGGGCGAGGCAGGCCAGGATCAGGACCTCGGCGACGAGGTAGAGAGCCTGGACGTCAGTCGACGACGTGGGCAACTCGTTGAGGATCAGCAAGCCCGGCACGATGGCAGCGCACAGTGCGGTTGCGGCCACCTCGGCCGAGTTGTTCCTGTAGAGACGCCATGCACACCAGATGATCGCCACCAGCATGCCGTCCCAAATGGCGAAGGCTCCGAACGCCAGGCCCAGGATTGCGCCGCCCCTGACCGGATCGACGGTGAGCAACGTCTCCTTCGGCAGCGGCATCGTCAGCGCCCACGCCAGGCCAACGGCGGCGAAGAAGATCGCTATCCCCATGTCCGAGCTGATCAGGAAGCCGCCGAGGGCGACCGGCCAGGTCGTCACGACGGCGGCAACGGCGCGCGGCGGCGCACCGGCAAAGGTGGGCACCAGTAGCCGAAAACCGACTGCCGCGGCGGCAAGGAACGGGTAGAAGACCAGGAGCACTGCAACCGGCCAGAAGAGTTCGATGCCGATCGCGGCGCTGTACTGGTCGGAGACGCCGGCGAGGGTCCGCTGCGACGCGCTGGTGAACACGAACGAATAGACCGTGGCCAGCGCGCGAAAGACCAGGAGAACCGCCATCAGGGCGGCGAACGACGACAGCCACCACCTGGACTCGACGCGCCAGGATCGTTCTTCACTCACGTCCGAGACGGTACCACCCGGTGGACGCCTCCTGCTGCGCTGCCGGAGATGACGCCGGCCGGCGGCAGCGGGACTATTCGCATGGTCGATGCGGGTACAGTGAACGCGTCGCTAGCAGCCCCGCCGCGGGGCAGCCGGTCGGAGCGGCGACGGTTCAGGCGACCTCGACTGCTGTCGGTTCGACCTGCGAGTGGGCCATCTCGATCCCGACGGGAGCGCGGTTGAAGTGGGCGCGGTCGGATAGGCGGTACAGCTTCAGAAGGCTTGCTTCTGCGGCGCGAACCCTCGCGTTGGCCTCCCATTCGGGCAGGTCAGGCTCGGCGGCCTCGCGTGCTTCTACGGCTTCGACCAGTGCTCGGAGAACCCCCTCGATGGTGGTTGGTTCTGGCACGGGAACCTCCCTTCCACTCGACCACGGTTCATGCGAGCGGATCTGCGGTACCAATTCACCATACTCCGCAGAGGGTTGCGATTCGAGAGGGGGAAAGGTTCGAACTCCGTAGCAAATGGCCGCTTGCGCTCGGCTCTGTGTTCGGGACGCCGGGATTGCCGGCCGCTGAGGTCCGCATCGCGGGCAACATGGCCTTACGTTCCGCTCCCTGACCGAGGCTCTTCGTCCCCGCGGAGCTCGCCGGGATCGGCCGCGATGGCCTCGGCCGTCCTCTCGAGGAACCAGCGAGCGGTGCCTCTGGCGGCGATGCTCAGGAACGCCTTGTCCAGCACGGCCCCGATGTCGCCACCCGGAGGAGCGTAGAAGCCCTCGAGCCGAAGACCGGTCGGAGTCAGGCTGAGATGTCCGGCGAAGACCGGGAAGAGCGGCGCCAGAGACGACGATTGCCAGCCGATCTCGAGCTCGCAGCCATCTGGGGTTTGCCGCAGGTCACCGAGATCGACGTAGGCTGCCTTCTTGAATACCAGGCTTGGCGAATGCTCTCGCAGCGGCAGGGTGAGGTCGGTCAGGAAGCGACGGAACCCGGGCCGCCCGGCCGCCACCGGAGCGCCGAGCCAGGCGTTGGCGCATTCGGTGAGGAGCATCGCCGCGCGCCCGAGATCTACGGCCGCAGGCTGCACGAGGCGTAGAGGGGTAACGTGGGACGGGACGCTCGTCATTGAGGGAGGTTACGACGAAGGACCGCCACGGCGGCATCGGACTAGGTCGTACTGAGGGGTGACGAACGGCCCGACCGTACCTACCCCGTCGGGTCGTTGCCGGCCCGCGGCGCCGGCCCCGTGGCGAGGCGCGGCGGCCGATCCCGGACCCGCGGACGTGCCCGCCTGGCGGATCTAGTTCGGCGGTCCGTCCTCCGGGTCGCGCGGCGTGGACGGCCGGATCGGGCAGCTGACGTCGTCACGCAGGCCCATCACCCAAGCCAGCCGGTCGCGGTGCCGGGCAGCGACGCGATAGACGACATCGGCGGCAGCCGCGGTCGGCGGTAGGGAGGCCCACGGCCGGAGAAGCCAGCCACCCGGCAGCGCGTCGAGGATCGCCAGGGCGGCGTGGCCGCCGGAGACCACGTGGCCGGTCGATTCGTCGACCACATGGACGGCGTCGCCGAGATGTCCTTGCGCGGCCAGCTCCGTGAGGAGGGGCCGCCCGCTCCCTGCCGCTGCCTGGAGTGGCATGAACTCGAAACGGCCCACCCGATCCCAACGGCGCAGCTGCCGCACGGTCTCGCAACAGACGCCGCAGTCGCCGTCGTAGAGAACGGTCAGTGAGCCGGGGCCGGGATCGGGGGCTTCGGAGGCGCGTGCAGGACGGGGGAGCGCTTCGACGGTCATCGCGCGGAATGGTAGCGCCGACGTGATACCTGTGCCTGCTCGATCCGCGGCGGCCGGTGCGGGGCTTCCCAAAGCGTCCGCGAATGGACCTTCCGCGCCGCCCACCGGGCTCAATCCGGGCTCAATCCGAGTCAACGGCCGTGCCCGAGGCTGGCCGTTTCGACGTCGCTGTATTCTCGCACCATGGCCGTCACTCGTTCCCGCAGCAAGTCAGCCGACCGTGCCCTCTCGGACTCGACGCTGCCAGCCGAGGGGGCCGGCGCCGCCGCATCCATCCCAGCGCCGGCATCCGGAACCCACGACCAGCTTTCCCGCGAGGTCAAGCTGCTCGGCGCGCTCCTGGGTCAGGTGATCGCCGAACAGGGAGGGCCGGCGCTTCTGGAACTTGTCGAGCGCTGCCGGCTGAGGTCGATCGCCTTTCGGGAGAACGGCGACCAGGCTGCCGAGAGCGCGCTTGCCATCGAGCTCGACTCCCTGGACGTGGAGCGGGCCGAGTCGCTGGCGAAGGCGTTCAGCCTGTACTTCCAGCTGGTCAACCTGGCAGAGGAGCGCGACGCGGTACGCCGCCTCCGACGCGACGAGCGGGCGACGGGCGCTCCCGTCGAAGGGACACCCGATGCGGCGATCGATTGGCTGCTCGAACGCGGCTGGTCGGGCGAGCGCATCTCGGCCCTGCTCAACCGCCTGCGGATCTCGCCGGTCCTGACCGCGCATCCAACCGAGGCCCGGCGCCGGACGATGCTTACCGCGCTGCGACGGTGCTACCGGCTTCTCGAACAGCTCGACGATCCGCGGCTTGGGGCGACCGAGGACGCCGACATAAGGCGGAGGCTGCGCGAGGAGATAAGCATTCTGTGGCGCTCGTCCGCGGTTCGCTGGCAGGCGCCAAGCCCGATCGACGAAGTCAGGACAGCCCTCACCTTCTTCGACGAGACGCTCTTCCGGGTCGTCCCGCGTGTCTACCGAGCTTTCGACCGGGCGATAGACAGGGCGATCGAGCGGGGCGGGGCCGAAGGCCCCGCGTCGGATCTTGCCCGCGGCGAGGAGGCGTCGGAGGCCGACGATGGCGTTATGGCCAGTGATGCCGGCCGCACAGGAACCCGGCCGGCTCGCGTGGACGCCTTCCTGCGCTGGGGCTCGTGGATCGGCGGTGATCGGGACGGCAATCCGACGGTCACGGCCGAGCTGACGCGACAGGTGCCGCGAATCCACGCCGACCACCTTCTCCACGGCTACGAGGCGGTCGCGACACGGCTCCTATCGACGATTGCTGCTTACGTCCCTTGGGACGAGATCCAACCCGCGCTCGAAACCAGGCTTGCGCGCGACGCCGAGGAGCTCCCGGAGACGATGCGGGACATGCTTCCGCGCTACCCAGAGGAGCCATACCGGCGGCGGCTGGGCGCGATCGCGGAGCGGCTGCGCCGCACTCGGGCGTACTTGAGCGAGGAGGGCGGCCCGATCCTCGGACGGTACACGGGGCCCGAGCAACTGCTGGTCGAGCTCGTCGAAATGCAGCGCTGCCTCGTCGCCGACGGGCTCGCCAGGGTCGCCTATGGCGAGGTTCAGGACTTTCGCTGGCAGGTCGAGACGTTCGGCTTCCACCTGGCCTCGCTCGAGCTGCGGCAGCACGCCGAGGTTCATGAGGCGGCACTCGCCGCGCTGGCGGGCGCGGGCCTCGTAGGCGGCGCCGGCGCGGACAACAGGGGCGGCGTCGGCAACAGGGGCGGCGTCGGCAACAGGGGCGAAGCCGGCGGGAGGGACGAAGCCGGCCGAGCGAGCGGCCTCGAGACCGAACTCGTGCCGGGCGTGACCGTCGCCGAGGTCATCGCGACCTTCAGAGCGGCCGCGGCAATCCAGCGCCGTTTCGGCGAGGAAGCGTGTCATCGCTACGTGATCAGCTTCACCCGAACGCCCGCAGACGTGCTGCGCCTGCTGGATCTGGCCGAGATCGCCGCCGATCCGGCCATTCCCGCGGCTGCGACCGACGGTCTGCCGCCGGGCAAGCCCGAGCTCGACGTCGTGCCGCTCTTCGAATCCAGCGACGCTCTTGTTGGTGCCGGCGAGCTGCTCGAGGCGCTCCTGTCGGACGAGCGGTACCGGCGCCACCTCGCCTCCCGCGGGGACCGCCAGGAGGTGATGCTCGGGTATTCGGACTCGAACAAGGAATCCGGGTTCCTGGCCGCGGTCTGGATGCTCTACCGGGCCCAGGCCCGCCTCGCGGAGGTGGCTCGCCGTCACGGCATCGAGCTGACCCTCTTCCACGGCCGGGGAGGTGCCATCGGACGGGGCGGAGGTCCGACGAACCGAGCCATCCTGGCCCAGGCCCCGCGCTCGATCGACGGCCGCTTCAAGATGACCGAACAGGGCGAGATGGTGGCTGCCAACTACGCCAATCTGGACATCGCCGAGCACCACCTGGGGCTGGTCGGTAGCGCGACGGTCGTTGCCTCGACGCAGGAGCACGACGAGTGCGTCGACGAAGCCGACGAACGAGGGTCGGCGGCGATGGACGAGCTCGCCGCGCTGGCCCGCGACGCATACCGGTCTCTTGTCTACGACGAGCCGGGCTTCGAACGGTTCTTCCGCGCGGTGACGCCCCTGGCCGAGCTTTCGACCATGGCGCTCGGCTCGAGACCGGCCAGACGCGGATCTGCCGGCGAGACGCCGGCTCCGGATGGCGGCTCGGGCGGTGGGGGCTCGTCGCCACGCCGGATCAGCCCGCCGGCGTCATCGATTCGACCCGATGCCAGCTCGACTCGACCCTCCGGAATCGACTCGCTGCGGGCGATCCCGTGGGTCTTCGCCTGGTCGCAGGCCCGCATCGGGCTGCCGGCCTGGTACGGGCTGGGCACGGCGCTCGAAGCGTTCGAGAAGGCCCACGGCGAAGGTTCGCTCGCTCGTATCGCCGAGCTCTACCGCGACTGGCCGTTCCTGACCAGCGCCCTCGACAACGCCGAGTTGATCCTGGGTCGTTCCGAGCCAGAGATCGCCAGGTTGTACGCCGACCTCGCCGGCGACGCCGAGGGCGAGCGGCTGTGGGGCAGGATCATCGACGAGTACGAGCGCTCGATCCGTCAGCTGGGCAAAGTCACCGGCCGGACCGAGCTGCTCTCGTCCGAACCCTTGATCGCACGTTCGATCAGGCTGCGCCGCCCCTACATCGACCCGCTGTCGCATATCCAGGTACGCTTCCTGGCCAGGGTTCGCGCGCTCCCCGCGGATCACCCGGACAGGGAACGATTCCGCCGCCTCGTCCAGCTCACCGTCAACGGTGTGGCGGCCGGTCTGCAGAACACCGGCTAGGCCGGCGAGGAGTAGTTCATGCCAGCGTCACGACGCAACGCTCCGGGAGTGACCGGGGCCTCGGCGGGAGAGTCGGGGAGGCCCGGGGTTCCCGCGCCCGCGCCAAAGCCCGTGCCCGCGCCAAAGCCCGCGCCCGCGCCAAAGCCCGCGCCCAAAGCGGCCACCTCGACCGATGATCGAAACGTGCCCGCTCCACTGCCGTCGGCCGACCCAGAACTCTTCGGGATGAGCCTCGACGAACTCGCGCACCGATGGGCGCGGTCGATGGAGTCGGCGCCGATCGGGGCCGAGGCGATGCGAGGCGCCGATCGCAGGGCCCAGGCGATGGGTGTCCTAGGCGCGAGTCTGATGGAGAACGCAGGTTGTGCAGTGGCAGCGGCCGTGAAGGCCCTGGCGGTTCTGACCGCCCGGTGGGAGAAGGGCCCGATCCTGGTCCTGTGCGGACCGGGCAAGAACGGCGGCGATGGCTTCGTCGCGGCCCGCTACCTGTCGCGCCAGGGGGCGAAGGTGGTGGCAGTCCTCGTCGGGACCGAGGGTCGACCCGTTGGCAAGGACGCGGTTCGAAACTGGGATCGCCTCGAGGCCGAGGATCACGTGGAGCGGATTCACACGCCGGTCGCCAGGGACGTGACGATCCTGGGTCAGGGGATCGAGAAGGCCGCAGTCGTGGTCGATGCGCTGCTGGGCACCGGCGTGCAGGGTCCGCTGCGAGACCCGATTCGCAGCGCCGTCGAGTTGATCGGCCGGGCGCGACGGGCCGGCATACCGATTCTGGCCGTGGACACGCCGACGGCCGTCGACCTGACGAGTGGCGATCTCTCCGATCCGGTCGTCAACGCCCACGTCACGGTCACCTTCCACAAGCCGAAGGCGGGGCTCCTGGCGCGACGAGGATCCGCAATGGCAGGGCGCGTTCTCGTGGCCCCGATCGGTATTCCGCAGGAGGCCGATCGCGGTTGAGCCACGGCCGGTTCCGACCTGGTTACGGGCAGATAGATAGAACGTGTGACGGGTCGGTCCGTTTGCCGATTGAACGGCCGGTCGACCTCACACCAAACGCATCGTCGAACGAAGATCGCCCTGGCAGTCGGCGTCGGGTGCCCACATATCGGCCATACAAGACCCTATGCACCCGACTTCCTCGGACGTACAATCCCGCCGCATAGCCCACGGGCTGGCCGCGGGCAATTTCACGTAGCACGTGACCGGGCCTCTCACGCGCAGCCGCGAGGACACGGAGGGAGCGGCTACTGAGAGGAGTTCTAGGGTCCCGTGTATACGGACAAGATTCTGGTGTGCGCCGACTGCGGGCAGCAGTTTGTATTTACCGCCAGCGAGCAGGACTTCTACGCTCAGCGTGGTTTCACCGAACCCAAACGATGCAGCTCGTGTCGCAGCGCCCGTAAGGCGTCGCGGCCCGAAGGCGGCATGAGCCATAGCGGCGGCTTCGGCGGCGGGTATGAGCGAGGCCCGCGGCAGATGTTCCCGACGACATGCAGCAAGTGCGGTCGGGCCACCGAGGTCCCATTCCGCCCGACCAACGGTAAGCCGGTCTACTGCAGCGACTGCTTCCGCGCCGCACGCGGCAACTGATCCGTTTCTCAACGACCCGTAACTCGACGACCCGGGCGCACAGCCCGGGTCGTTTCGATTCCGCCTTCGTTGATCTAGGCGCGCGTTCCGCGGCGCGCCGGGCATCAGGGGATCGTTTGCTCGTTCGGGGCCGTCCGAATACGCTTCGGTCGTCCACCCGTCATCACCCGTAGCGCGAGGCCACCACTCCCATGGCCGCAGGCTCCAGCACCGAATTCGACCTGATCGTCCTTGGCGCGGGCACGGGTGGATACACGGCGGCGTTCCGCGCCGCCCAACTGGGCATGAACGTCGCGCTCGTCGACTCGGGCAAGATCGGCGGCACATGCCTCCACGTCGGCTGCATCCCGACCAAGGCGCTCCTCGAGTCGGCCGAGTTCTTCGGGCGTCTCAAGAAGGCCAAGGAGTTCGGGATCGTGCTCGAAGGCAAGCCAGGGTTCGATTACGAGGCCATAACCAAGCGCCGCGACCAGGTTGTGAAGCGGATGTGGACAGGGCTGCGGAGCCTGGTCGACAAGAACAAGGTGACCTGGATCGCCGGGCGGGCGCGGTTCGACGGGCCTACGACGATCCGAATAGCCCTCAACGGCGAGGACGGAAAGCCCGGGGCCGGCGGCGAAAGCTTGATCCAGGCGAAGAACGTGATCATCGCCACCGGCAGCCGCGTCAAGAGCCTGCCGGGCCTGGTGCCCGACGGCCGGCGGATCATCACCTCCGACGACGTGACGACCAAGGGCGACCTGCCGAAGTCGATCGCCATCGTCGGCGCTGGCGCTGTCGGCAGCGAGTTCGCGTCGTTCTATCACGACCTCGGCGTCGCCGTGACGCTGCTCGAGTACCTGCCCGGCATCGTCCCGCTCGAGGATAAGGACGCGAGCCAGGCGCTCGAGCGCAGCTTCACCCGGCGCGGCATGACGGTCATGACCAACGCCCGCTTCGACACGGCCTCGGTCAAGGTTACGGACGACGGCGTCTCGCTGGTCGTTGGGCCCGAAGGTGGGACGGCTGCCGAGCTCAAGGTCGACCAGCTGCTGGTGGCGACGGGTCGGGCGCCGAACGTAGAGGACCTCGGGCTCGAGGCGACGAAGGTCGAGCTCGACCGCGGCTTCATCAAGGTCGACGGCTGGATGCACACCGCGCAGGACCACGTCTACGCCATCGGCGACGTGATCGGTGGGTTGATGCTCGCCCACGTTGCGGCGCACGAGGGGATCGTCGCTGCCCACGAGATCGCCGGCGAGGGTCCGGAACCAATCGACTACGACCACCAGCCTCGGGCGACCTTCACCCGTCCCCAGGTGGCGTCGATCGGGCTGACCGAGCAGCAGTGCATCGAGCGCGGGATCGCGATCAAGAAGGGCGTCTTCAACTTCGGCGCGGACGCGAAGGCCGTGATCATCGGCGAGACCGAAGGCTTCGCCAAGGTGATCGCCGACGCCGCGACGGACGAGGTGCTGGGAGTTCATCTGGTCGGGCCGGGTGTGACGGACCTGATCGCGGAGGCGGCCCTGGGCATGACGCTCGAAGCCACGGCCTGGGAGATCGGCGCCGCTACGCACCCGCACCCAACCCTGGCCGAGGTGGTGGGCGAGGCGTCGATGGCGGTCGGGGGCCGGCAGATCAACGCCTAGAGGCCGGCAACTGGGAAGCGCAGAGACGTAGCCCGTCGCATCTGCTCCACGCCGTACTCTCTCGGCGCCACGTGCGGCCCCAACTAGAGCCCAAGGAACCTGGTTCTCGCGCGATAGCAGTCCGAGCAATGCTATGTGTGAGTGGTGGCTTCGCCCGTTGCCTGAATCGTCCTGGAGAGACCCGGAGCCCGGTGTGTCCACCGTGACCAACACGCAATTGGCCTCCGGATCGCCGCTGCACTCTTCGTTGCTCCGCCGCCAGGTTGCTTACGATTACCCGGATCGATATCGCGCAAGAACGGGATCCCGCCGATCGGCGTAGGCGATTGGCACGCCTGAGCTGGCTTGAGCCGCGGCCGGCCGACTCCAGTGGCGTTCCCTGGAGTGGCTCGCCAGATCGCAGGGCGCGCCGCTCGGCGGCGAAACTAACCCACCCGCGCCCGGATGCGCCAAACTATCGCCACCGCGCCGCTCGACCGGCGGAGCGGTCCGGCTTCCCGGCGCGATGTGCCGCAATTCGGTGGAGGACCAGTTACGTGGCCAAGGTGACGATGCCGCAGCTCGGCGAGAGCGTGGCCGAGGGGACGATAGGCAAGTGGCTCAAGCAGCCCGGCGACAGCGTGGCCAAGGACGAGCCGCTCCTGGAGGTCATCACCGACAAGGTCAACGCCGAGGTCCCGTCGCCGTTCGAAGGAATCCTGCGCAAGATCCTGGTCGAGGAAGGGCAGACGGTTCCGTACGCGGCCGAGATAGCGGAGATCGAAGAAGCCAGCAGCGCCGCCGGGGCGCAGGCCACTCCCCGTGGAGCCGGCACGGCCGCCGAAAAGGCGGCCCCCGTAGCGCCGGCCGTGGCAACCGCGCCTGCCGCCACTCCTGCGGCCCCCTCGACTGCCGAGGCCGTGGCCACTGCCGCCACTCCCGCCCCTGCCGAGCCGGCGCCGCTTGTGCCGGTGATGGCCGTCGGCGACCCCGGTGCGCGCATGACCCCAGCCGTCCGGATGCTGATGCGCGAGCATGGGCTGAGTCCCAATCAGATCGTCGGCACGGGGCACGCCGGCCGGATAACCCGCGAGGACGTGACGAGTTTTGTCGAGACGCAGCGGACCGGCGGCTCGGCCGCAGGCGCCACGGGACGTGGAGCTGCTACTGCCGCCGAATTGGCCGCGGGGCGCGGAGCCGCCGCTGCGGCCGCTCAGGCCGCCGCCTCGCCGTCCTCCCAGCCGGCACCCGTTCTCGGGGTCCCGAGCCATTCGCCGGGCCTGGCACCGGCCGCCCCTTCAACATCGGTTCCGTCGGCCCAATGGGAACCCGGGCAGGACGAGGTCCTCGTCCCGCACAACCAGATGCGCCGGGGCATCGCCGTCCAGATGACACGCGCGGCAGCCGTTCCGGTGGCGCACAGCACTTTCGAAGCCGACATGACGTCGGTCGTGAAGCTGCGTGGGTCTCAGGCGGAGGCGTACAAGGCTCGCGAGGGTGTCGGGCTGAGCTTCCTGCCGTTCGTCGTCAAGGCCGTTGTCGAGGGCCTGCACGGGAGCCCCGACCTCAACGCCCATTACACCGATGCCGGTCTCTTGCGCAAGCGCCGCATCAACATCGGCATCGCCATCGCCGTCGACAACGGACTGATCGTCCCCGTGATCCACGACGCCGACCAGCTGTCGATCAACGGCATAAACCGGGCCATCCAGGATCTCGCGGCGAGAGCGCGGTCGAACAAGCTCCGCCTCGAGGACCTCCAGGGCGGCACCTTCACCGTCGACAACACCGGCTGGTTCGGCTCGATCCTGACCGTGCCGATCATCAACATTCCCGAGGTCTGCATCCTCACCACCGAGGCCGTCGTCAAGCGGCCGGTCGTTCGAGACACGCCCGAAGGCGAGGTGATCGCCGTGCGGTCGATGATGAATCTCGTTGCCGGCTACGATCACAGGGCAACCGACGGCGCCCAGGTCGGCCGTTTCGTCCGAGACGTGATCTGCTGGCTAGAAGCGGTCGGCCCCGACACGCCCATCTACTAGACGACACCAGCCGAAGCTTCCGAGACCCGAATGTCCGACTCGCCCGAAATCAACTCCGCTCGGCGCGCGCTGCCGCCGACTGACGCGGCGCGCCATCTCGCGTCGACTCATGCGCTGCCGCCGACCATCGCCATGGGCGGCGGGACGTTCGGGCCCGCGGCCGACGGATCGACCGCGCCGCGGCGGCATCCGGAGTGGATCAAGGCCCGCATGCCATCGGGGGAGACCTATCAGGAAGTCCGGCGGCTCCTCCACGGGTTGACGCTCAACACCGTGTGCGAGGAGGCCCACTGCCCGAACATGGGGGAGTGCTGGGACCAGCGCACGGCCACGATCATGATCCTCGGCGACACCTGCACTCGGGCCTGCGGGTTCTGCGCCGTCAAGACGGGCAAGCCGCTCGTGCACGACCTCGACGAGCCGCGACGAGTGGCGGAAGCGATCCGGGGTCTGGGTCTGGAGCATGTCGTCGTGACCAGCGTGGCCCGCGACGATCTCGACGACGGCGGCGCCGGGATATTCGCCGAGACGATCCGCCGCCTGCGCGTCGCCTGTCCGGGCATGGGCGTGGAGGTGCTGATCCCCGACTTCAACGGCGAGGAGGAGCCGCTCCGGACGGTCATGGCGGCCGGGCCGGACATCCTCAACCACAACGTCGAGACGGTCGCGAGGCTGCAGAAGCCGGTTCGGAAGAGAGCCCGCTACGACCGATCGCTCGGGGTTCTGCTTCGGGCCAAGGCGTATGCCCGCGAGCTCAACCCCGGGATGGCGGTCCACACCAAGTCGTCGATCATGGTCGGCTTGGGCGAGACGCGACCGGAGCTGCACCAGACGTTCGTGGACCTGCGGGCGGTCGATTGCGACATCCTCACCATTGGGCAGTACCTGCGCCCTTCGGCCGAACACCTGCCGGTCGAGCGCTATTACCACCCCGACGAGTTCGCCGAGATGCGCGATGAGGCGCTGGTGCTTGGCTTCAAGCATGTCGAGTCGGGGCCGCTGGTCCGCTCCAGCTACCACGCCCGCGACCAGGTTCCCGATGCCGAGGCGCGTCGCGCGGCCCGGGCGGCGGGACTGGCAGTGGCGGGGGCGGCCACGCCGGGCATCGTCGGGGAGCCTGCTCGCCGTGGCCCGACGATCGATACCGACGGCCGCGTAATCTACTGGCCTGACTGAGGCCTGCCTTCCGCCCGGCTTCGGCCGCCGGCCCGCAATCCTCAGATGATCGGCGGCCAATTGCTACCGGCGATCCTAACCCTGTGGACGACATGCGAGTCGGGGCTGCCATCCGGGCGGTTCGGCTGCGACGCGGGCTGCGGCAGAGTGATGTTGCGACCCTGGCCGGAGTGAGCCAATCGACCGTGTCGTTGGTCGAGCGAGGTCACCTCGAGTCATTGACCGTCGCGTCCGTGCGCACAGTTGCTCGAGCGCTGGACATCAGACTCCCTTTTGAGGCCTGGTGGCGTGGCGCTGAGCTTCCCAGGCTGCTGGACGAGCGACATGCCTCACTCGTTGGCGCGGTAGTAGCGAGATTGCGCCACCTCGGCTGGGAAGTTCGCGTGGAGCACTCGTTCAACGTGCGAGGCGAGCGCGGGTCGGTGGACGTGGTTGGGTGGCTGGGGTCCCAGGCCGCCCTGCTGATCATCGAGGTCAAGAGCCAACTGGTGGACGTCCAGGAACTCCTGTCGACGTTTGACCGCAAGCGTCGCGTTGTGCCGGCGGCCGTCGCGGCCGATTTCGGCTGGCGTCCCTTCGTCGTGGGTCAGGTGCTGGTCCTACCCGAGGAAACTGTGGTCCGAACGGCAGTGGCTCGCCACGCGGACGTATTCGCGGCGTCTCTCCCAGCGCGAACGGTTGACGTCCGCCGTTGGTGCCGCGAACCCAGTCAACCGCTTGCGGGGATCTGGTTCTTGCGCGACAGCAACACCAGTAATCGTATGCGAGCCGGCGGCGGGCCCAGGCGGGTTCGGCGTCGTGCGAGCGGCGAATTCCGAGTTGGCCCGCGTTCGAGAGTGGCATCGTGATCGCGATCCTGAGGGGTTGGGCTCGGCCGGCTTCTCGAGATCGCCACATAGGATTACTGGGATTGCTGTCGCGGGAAGATCGGCCCGTTCGGGGGCCCCTGGCCGAGCCACGTTCGCGGGCCCCGGGCTGCGCCACGTTCGCGGGCCCCGGGCCGAGCCACGTTCTCGGGCCCCGGGCTGCGGCAGGCTCTCGGGCCCGGCGCGCCGCCGGCCCCGTGCCCGCCCCATGGACCGAGCCGCTACAGGATCTTGGAGAGGAATGCCTTCGTTCTGTCCTGCTTTGGCGCGCTGAAGACCTGGTCCGGCGTGCCCTCCTCGACGACCACGCCGTCGTCCATCATGACGACGCGGTTGGCGACCTCACGCGCGAAGCCCATCTCGTGGCTGACGACGATCATCGTCATGCCCTCGCGGGCCAGCTCCTTCATGACCTCCAGCACCTCGCCGATCATCTCGGGGTCCAGCGCGGACGTCGGCTCGTCGAAGAGCATCAAGGCCGGCTTCATGGCAAGCGCGCGCGCGATCGCGATGCGCTGCTGCTGTCCGCCGGAAAGCTGGTTCGGGTAGACGTTCTCCTTCGCGGCAAGGCCGACGCGCTCCAGGAGCGCACGTCCCATCGCCACGGCCTCGTCCTTCGCCATCCCGCGAACGTGGATCGGCGCCTCGATGATGTTCTCTAAGGCCGTCATGTGGGGAAAGAGATTGAAGCGCTGGAAGACCATCCCGATCTCCTGGCGCTGGGTTGCGATGTTCTTCTCCTTGTCCTCGACCAATTTCTTGCCGCCGCCCGCTTCGCGATAGCCGATGAGATGGCCGTTCACGAAGATGCGGCCGCTCTGGATCTTCTCGAGGTGGTTGATGCAGCGGATGAAGGTCGTCTTACCTGAGCCCGAGGGGCCGATCACGACGACCGTCTCCTGCCGCTTGACGCGGAGCGAGACGTCCTTGAGGACGTGTAGCCGACCGAACCACTTGTTGACGTCGCGAGCGTCGACGACGACGTCGACGTCGGGCCGTGGCACGCCGCCGATCGCGCCGAGGAGGTCGGTGCTGATGTTGGGAGCTGTCATCAGTGGCCTCCGAGCCCGGTAGATCCGGCTGCCGCCCCGAATATCCGTGTTCGCCATCCGGGCCCGGGAAGTGCAGACGAACCTGTGGCGGTGCCCCGCGAAAATCGCACTTCAATGCGGGACTGGATGAAGCCCCAGATCGTCGTCAGCAGAAGGAACCACAACGCACACGCGGCATAGGCCTCGAATGGTCGGTAGTTGAGGCCCTGCAGGATCACGTAATGGTCGTACGTCTCGACGACGCCAAGTACGAAGATCAGGCTCGTGGTCTTGAGCATGTTGTTGAACTCGTTGCCAAGTGGCGGAATGATCACCCGTGCGGCCTGGGGCAGAACGATGCGACTCATCGTCTGGCCGTAGGTCATACCCAAAGACTTGGCGGCTTCGGTCTGACCTGGATCGACTGCCATGATGCCGGCGCGGATGATCTCGGCCATATACGCGCCCTCGTTGACGCCAAGGATGACCATGGCTGCCTGGAGGGCGCCGGGGATGAAGAACCCGAAGATTGTTATGTCATCCCAACCCCAAAGGTGCGCTGCCCCGAACCCAAAGTAGAAGAAGGTGAGTTGAACCAGCAACGGCGTGCCGCGGAAGAACCAGATGTACACGTTGGCGATGACCCGGAAGGGCGTGATGCGAGCCATCTTGCCGAGCGCTGCAAGCACGCCGATCGCGACCCCAAGGGCTTGGGCGACCACCGATATGACGATCGTCACGTACAGCGCTCCGAGCACCCCCTGTGAGGTCGGGTTGAGGTCCGCTAGGAACACGTTCGCGTCGAATTGGAAGCTGTGCGCCTTGCTGCTCGAACAGCCGGCCACGGACAGGGCCAGGACAAAGAGGCATCCGACCAGCAAAGCCGGCCGGATGCCTCGATTGCGCAGCGCGCTCATCGTGTTGGCGCGAGCTGTGGTCTAGGAGTTGGTCGAGGTGACGGCGTCCGCCTGAACGCCGTACTTAGTCAGGATCTGCACATACGTGCCGTCGTCGATCATCGACTGGAGGGCCGTCTTGACGGCTGACTCCAGGCCTGTGTTGGCCTTGCCGACGCTGATTCCTTCCTTCACATCGTCGAGGATCAGACCGGAGACAACCTCGAACAACGTGGGCTGCTGGACCGTGTAGTAGCCGGCGACGGGCGAGTCGGTGAAGTAGGCCGAAACCTTGCCGGACTGCAGGGCGAGGAGTGCGTCGCTGTCCTTTGTGAAGGGTTGGACGTTGATCTTGGCCTTGCCGGCGGCCACGCACTGGGCGCTCAGCCCGTCGGCTGGCTTGTAGTCGCCGGTGCCATTGAGATGATCAGCCTCGGTCGTGCCGTTCTCCACGCCGACCGACTTGCCGCACAGGTCCGCGGTGGCCTTGATGCCGTCCGGGTTGCCCTTGGCCACGACGAACGACTGACCGGCGTGGAAGTACGGGATCATGTCGACTGCCTTGAGCCGGTCTGCGGTGATGTTCTGGGCCGAGATGATGATGTCGCACTTGTTGCCGGCCAATGCCGCGATGATTGTGTCGAAGACCGTGTTCTGGACCGCGAGCTTGAGGCCCAACCGGTTGGCGATCTCATTGCCGATATCGATGTCCGAACCCGTCGGATTGCCGTTGGCGTCGAAGAACTCTTGCGGCGGGTATGGGATATCAGAGCATACGGTCAGGTGTCCGGCAACAACGAGCTGATCGGGCGGCACCGTTCCGACGACCTTCTGAGTCGGGGCCGGAGTCGGAGTCGGAGCCGGGGTCGCGACCGGCCCGACAGTCGCCACCGGCGTCGGGGGGGCTGGAGTCGGCGTCGGCGTCGCAGCCGCGCTCGAGCAGGCGCCGACAACGATTGCCGCCGCGGCAAGAACGCCGGCAATGCGGATTCGAGACGGAATCACGTGCATTCCTCCCTGTCCTCCTGGAGCTCCCGGGACGCTTCTCTTCCTCCCGCGATGGGCATCCGGGAATCGGTAGAGGCAGCGTAGCCGCACCCGCAAAGGCATGCAAGGCGCGCGTGACATTGGTGGTTGCGGTCAGGTTGCGGAGTCGGTCGTCCGATCGAATTCGGTGCGTGGACGTCGCGATTGAGTTCTGGCGACGACCCCCAACGCGGCCGCTTCTCGCATCTCCACGCCGAGCCGCTATGCTCTCGCCAATGCCGCGTCAGCTGCCGCGCCGGATGCCGCTCGCCGAGCTTCATTGCCACCTCGGCAGCGCCGTAACGCCCGCCATCATGTGGGGCATCGCCCACGAGCAGGGCATCAAGCTGCCGACCAAGGACTACTGGCAATTCCGCCAGATGATCACGGCGTCACCGCGGCGCGGCCACTCCTTCGACGGGTACCTGCAGCTCTTCCACTGGACCGAGCTGATCCAGTCCTCGCCGCTGGCGATGGAGCGCTCCGTCTACGAGGTCATCGGCGGCGCCTACCGCAAGAACAACATCACGACCATGGAGCTGCGCTTCAACCCGATGAAGCGAAACCGCGGCGGCGAGCAGGATCTGGACCACATCATCGCCGCGTCTCTGCGCGGCATGGATCGCGCCACGCTCGAGTATCCGATCAAGCCGGGGCTCATCTTCTGCCTCGATCGCGCCTTCCCGTTCGATCTGAACGAGATCATCGCCGAGAAGGCCATAGCGTGGCGCGACCGCGGCGTCGTCGGCATCGACATCGCCGGCCCAGAATCGGCCACGTTCCGTGTCGCGGACTACCGCAAGCTATTCGGCCGGGCCCGCCAGTTCGGCCTTGGCATCACCGTGCACGTCGGCGAAGCCGGCCCGGTCGAGGAAGTGGCCCAGGTCGTGGAGCTGCTCGAGCCGGATCGCATCGGGCACGGCGTCAAGTCGGCCTACGACCCGCGGACGATGGCGATGCTTCGAGAGCGGGGCATCGTGCTCGAGGTCTGCCCGACGTCGAACCTCCAGACCCGCGTGGTCTCGGACTGGGAGGAGTTCCGCTGGATCTTCGACCAGTTCCGCCGCAACGGGGTCCGTTACGCGATCAGCACGGACGGTCCCGAAATGTTGCGCACCTACATTCGCGACGAGCTCGCAACGTTGGGACGGCTCGGCATCCTCTCCTATGAAGAGCAGGTCCGAGCGGCCGAAACGTCGCTCGAGGCATCGTTCGTGCCCCAGGTGACGGATGTCGTTGCGGCCGTCCACGAACCGGCAAGGCGTGTCGAGGTCGAACGCGAGGAGGCCTAGAGCGAGGCCGCGGGCCGCTGGCGGGCGAGCCAGGTAGAGGCGAGGCGGCGCTGCGGCGCCGGGCGGGCGCCGAGTCGAGGCCGTGAAGAAGGGGCAAACCCGCCGGCCAGGCTAGCCTTCGAGCGGCTCTATGCGGTAGGTGCAGCTCCGCCCGCCCGAGGCGATGTGGCACTCCCGGGTGACCGTCGCGCCAAGGACCTCGCCAAACAGCCGGAGCTCTTCGTCGCAGGCGATCGGGTACGGGCTCGAAACGCCGTAGATGGCGCAGTTGTGCTCACACAGCCGGATCGTCCCGTCCGGGTCGAGCGTGGCCCGGCCCAGGTAGCCGGTCTCGTCCTGGTAGCTCGCCACCTCGAGGACCTTCTCCCAGAGGGAGGCACTCTCGGGCAGTCGTTCGGAAAGGCGCTTGCCGATGCGGTTCTTCAGCTGCTGGCGCCGTGCCTCGAACACGTCTCGGATCAGTGCCTCGCCGCCGATCGACCGGATGGCCGTCAGGAACGATTGGGAGAGCGCCCCGTAGTTGGCCGGGAAGAGATCCTGAGCGGCGGTCGTGAGGTCGTAGACATGGCGCGGCCGACCGACGCCGTGGCGGCTCAGTCTTCGCTTGACCAGGCCGGCGCTTTCGAGCGTGCGAAGCTGCTGGAGCACGCCAGTGCGGCTTGCACCCACGGAGTCGGCCACCTGGTCGGGCGAAGCAGGACCTCCCGTCCGGAGCGCGTACAGGACCTCGCGGCGGAGCGTGGACGACGCGCCGGGTCCGGGAGAGGTGTTGCGGAGTGGCGTCGCCGTTCGCACGCGCTCGATCATCTGGGCGTCTGTCGCGTGCTCGAACGGTGCCGGGGCGTGGTCAGCTGCTGCCGCGAGGTGGTTCGAAACCGAGCCAGCCGATGCCGGGGCGGGGCTCGCCGCGGAGACGCCAATCCCCGGGGCTGGCCGCCGCCGGACAGCCGGCGACGGTTCCGATGGCAACGCTGAATCCCGAGTCATGGCTTGGAAAAGTAGCAGCGCTCGCGAAAACCTGCTGTACTCGAGGTCGGCCGGTGCCGAGTCGCGCACGCGAGGAGGGGCGTGGACTCGCCGTTTGGACTCCGTTACCGTAGGATCAGCCCTGATCCCGATGGTGGAGCCGGTCAAAGGGCGTCGCCCTGGCCGCGCGTCGAGGTCTGCCCAGTCGACCGCTAAGGAGCCCACGGGTGCCACAAGTTCGAGCCTTCCGCGCCCTCCGCTTCGACCCTGAGAAGGTTGGAGACCTGAGCCGCGTCATCAGCCCGCCGTACGACGTGATCGGACCCGAGCTGCATCAGACGCTCCTGGCTCGTAGCCCGGCAAACGCCGTACGGCTCGACCTGCCTGAGTTCCAGGCAGGTGAAGAGCCGGACGACCGGTACCGGCGGGCGGCGCGCATGTTGTCGAACTGGCGCGTGGACGGAACGCTGCGCAAGGACGGCCAGGCCAGCATCTACGCCTACGAACAGGCCTATCGAGTTCCCGGGAGCAACCACCGCCGGACGCAGCGCGGCTTCTTTGCCCGGCTGCGACTCGAGGACCTTGTGCCGGGCTCCGGCGTTCTGCCGCACGAGCGGACCCTGTCGGCGCCGAAGGAAGACCGCCACAAGCTGCTGCGCGCGACCGGCGTGAACACGAGCCCGGTCGTCGGGCTGTTCGCCGATCCGAGCGGGCGGTCGGTCCGGGCTCTGGCCGCGATCGCCTCAGGAAACCCGGATGTCGTCGTCGCCGACGACGACGCGGTTCGCCACCGACTCTGGGCCGTCCCTGAGGACGGGCCGCGCGGAGACCTCGTGGCATCGTTGCTTGCGGCGGCCGGCCGCAACCCCATAACCATCGCCGACGGGCACCACCGCTACGAGACCGCCCTCCAATACAGCCACGAGCGCCGGGGCAACAGGACGGGCGAGGCCGATCCGGCCGCCGACTATGTGCTCATGCTGTTCCTCGAGACGACAAAGCAGAAGCTGACCGTGCTGCCGACCCACCGCATCGCCCGCGGTTTGAGCGAGGATGGCGTGCGCGACCTTCTCGACCACGCCGAATGGCTCTTCGACGTCCAGCCCGTGGGCGGCCGCGCCGAGCTCGAAGCCGCATTCGCGTCTGTCGAGGTACCCGGCGGGGAGGGTCGCTTCGGCTTGTGGACGCGCCAGGGCGGCGCGCTCCTGCGGGCCCGGCGAGACGCGTTCGAGGTGTCGTTGCGGGCGGGTGGCGCCGCCCTTCGGCGACTCGATGTGACGCTCCTTCAGGCCGCGCTGGATCGGCTCTGCGGCATCGACGCGGCGGCGATCGCCGCCGGCCGGCTCGCCTACAGCAAGTCCGTGACCGAGTCCTTCGACTGGGTCGACGCCGCGAATGACGGCGCGGCAGCGGCGTTCCTGCTCGATCCGACCCCAGTGGCCGAGATCGCGGCGGTTGCCGCAGAAGGCGACGTCATGCCTCAGAAATCGACGTACTTCTATCCAAAGGCCCTCACCGGCCTGGTAATCAACCCGCATGAGTGGTGAGATCGGCGGGTCGCCCGGCTTCTCCGAAGTCGGCCATAGGACGAACCGAGAATGAGTGACAACACGCCCGACGAGCTGCACGTCGCGAGGCCGCACCCGGTCGGGACCAACGGCCGCCCCATCCGCAAAGACGAGATCGAGCTGACCGAGCGCGGCCTGTACGTCGAGTCATGGATGCCTGAGCGCCGCTCCCGGCGCCGGCCGCTGCTCTTCATCCACGGCGAGCTGACCGGGTCGTGGATCTGGGAGCGGTACCTCTCGTACTTCGCCAGCCGCGGCTGGGAAGGCCACGCCCTCAATCTGCGGAACCACTTCTGGTCCGAGCCGGCCGAGATCGCTGCGGTGGATTTCGACGACTATGTCGACGACGTGCTGGTGGTCATGGACAAGCTCGGCCACAACACGGTGGCCGTCGGCCACGGTCTGGGCGGGCTGCTCGCTCTCAAGGCGGCCGAGCGGCATTCGGTCGGCGCGGTGGTGCTTCTCGACAGCGAGCTGCCGCGCGACCTCCGGCCGACCGTGCGGCCACACGAGCTGCGCGAGATCCCCGATGTATACGGGCGCGACCACATCGGCTGGGAGACCCTGCCCGAGAAGCTGCAGCGCGAGAACCGCGACCTGACGATCGCCGACATCGTCCGCCTCCAGCACCTGTTCGGCCAGAAGCCCCACGAGTCCGGTCTGGTCAAGCGCGAGGTTCTCGAGGGCATCGCGATCGATCGCGCACGTCTGGTCGGCGTGCCAATCCTGGTGGTTGGAGCCGGCCTGGACGGCACCTCGTCCGCGACCGGGGCGGAAAGGCTGGCCGACTGGTTGGGCGGCACCTATGAACCGTTCGGCGCCCATTCGCACTACGGGCTGGTGATCGGCGAGTCGAGCTTCCAGCAGGTTGCCGACGGCGTGAGAGCCTTCCTGGAATCTCACCGGATGTAGCGCCGGAACTCGGCGATGGTCCGACGCGGAGCATGTTCTCGCTGGTCAGCGCCGAGCCTGGCCTGGCGGTCTGGCCGAGCGATCTCGGATGGCGCGCGGCGTCGGGTCCTGCTATCATCCCGCCCGGTCCGCCCCAAAGGCGGTCCGCGGATGCCGCATTCGTCTAGAGGCCTAGGACACAGCCCTCTCAAGGCTGAGATCATCGGTTCGAATCCGATATGCGGTACCAACTTGCTGCTATCCAACGCCCCCGGACCGCGCCCCGGGGGCGTTCTTTCTGTGCGACACGGCGTCGGACCGGGAGTGCCCGGCGGGCGAATGAACCGACGCCCCCTGTTAGCATTGGCAACCCGCTAGGAGCGGCGCTTGGGGTGGCCCGGACCGGGACGCGTCAAACAGGAGTGGCTATGGCCGAAGATCGAACGCAGGCCGGTCAAGGAGAGTCGGCAGACTCCGGCGTCCCGTCTGAGCCCGCCCCAGAGCCGGCGGCTGCGCCCGCGGCCGGCGCCCCAGAGCCGGCGGCTGCGCCCGCGTCACCGGCCGTCTTCACAGATGACGCACCCGGCTGGTCTCCGCGATCGGGTTTCCGGAATCTGACCGGCTATGAGCCGGATCTGGACGAAACGAACGTGGAGTCGGACGTGACCCGCTGGTACACGGCATCCGAAGGCGGTCTCTCAACCGGGGCGATCAACCCGCCGGGCCTGGCGGCGCAAATCGGCTACGCGGATTTCTGGGCGCGGTTCGCGGCGCAGGTTCTGGACGCGATCGTGATCTACCTGCTGACGTACGCCTGCCTGCTATCGGGCGTCGGAGTGGTCGCGATTCCGATCCTGCTGCTCGGCTACTTCCCGTTCTTCTGGATCAGATACGGAGCAACTCCGGGGATGAGGGTCTGCGGGCTCAGGATCCTGCGAGCGGTCGACGGCGAAGCAATCGACTTCAGCGTCGCCGCGATGCGCTTCCTGATCTTCGTCCTGGAGATCGTCACGATCGTCGGCCTGGCCGGTTTCCTCGTCGCGGCCTTCGAGAAGCGAAAACGAGCCGTGCACGATCTGATCGCTGGAACGATCGTGGTTCAGGCCCAGATCACGACCGACTGACCGGGCCTCTCAGGGGTCGGACGGGAACTGCCATCGCCATGGAGGAGCCGTCGGGGAGCCTTCCGGGCGGTTCGCTCGGGCCGCTCGAACAGACGATCTCAGAACGTCCGTTCTGTGGAAAACTTGGTGGAAGACTTGGTGGAGAAACCCCCTTCCCGGCTGGACGGGGCCCGCCTAGCATGCACCCAGCCTGCCGCGGTTGAGAGAGTCGCGGGGGGACCGGAGCCCACTTCTGGACCGAGCCTGCGGTCCGTCACCAGGATTCGGGATCCGGTCTGGCACGGTAAGAGGAGCGAGTGCATCCATGGATTCGCGCAGGCAGCAACAGGATCCAAGCGCCGACGCGGCCCTCGACTTCGTAAGGTTCTGCCACAGGCGCCGGCGTGTCGCCTGGCCCGAGTTGTATGACGAGATGTGCCACGTCGCCGCCCGCGGGCTCTATCACGGATGGGGTTTCGCCGAGCTGGCCGAGCACGGCATCGCCTTCGGCCTGGCCGAGATGCCCCGTCTGGCAGGCCTCGTCTCCGAGGTTGTGGGCCACGATGCCGAACGACGGCCGCGACTGCTGGTGGGACTGATGGCTCCCGTCGCGGCCCGCTCGGACGAGGTGGAGGAGACGCCCGAGGATCTGCGGCACGCCAGCGCATTCATCGGGGCGGCTCGCTGAACTCCGGCTCATCCGGCCCGGCGGATCCAACCGCCGCCCCGTCGAGCCGCTGACAGAACGAAAGGCCCTCCCGCGGGAGGGCCTTTCTCTATCTAATCGATGCCCGTTCAGGCGCGGAGTTGGCGCCGAGCCATCTCGGCTTCGATCTGGCGCTCGGCTTCGACGTAGCTGTCGATGCGGTCGCGGAGCTCGTTCGCCTTCGGCGTGTACAGGTGGACCTGCTGCTGAAGGATGTAGCTCAGGCGACGGCTGGACATTCGGACGTGGTCCAGGTTCTTCATGAGCACGAGCGGATCCATCGCGGCGAGGTCGCTGGGTTCGTACATCAGCTTCATGCGCCGATTGTATTGGTCTGCGAGCGGGGGCGTCGTCAGGTGCGGCGAGTGGCCGGGAGCGGCGGGGAGGGCAGCCGGGAGCGGCGCCGGAGCGGCCCGCTAGAGGATGCGCGGCGAGCGGGGCGGCCACTCCCAGTCGATCGGGCGGGTGGCGCCGTTGACCGCGCGGCGGCGACCGGCCTCGCTCGTAGCCAGGACGAGGATCCGTTCCACTTTCGTGGCCTGGCCTGCCTCGTCGCCCCACAGCTTGGTCATCTTGCGGCCGGCCGCCACGTCGTCCATGGCGATGCCGGCGAGTCGATAGCCCTCGGGCGCCGCGGCCATCTCCCAGACAGACTCGGCGAGACCGATGCCGCCGGCGGCCGGTCTGCCGCGATCCATTTCCACGTCGCCGATGACCAGGGCGATGACGGCGTCGTCCGCCAGGGCCGATCGCAGCCCGCGCAGGACCTCTCGCATGAACACCAGGTACGCGTCGCGGTGGTGGGCGTCGTCCAGCAGGTCGTCGATGGCGGAAGCGTCGTAGCCGAGCAGCCACAGCCGCAGCCAGTTGTAGTAGCCGTACTTCACGACCCGCAGGTACGGGGGCGAGGTGACGACGAGCCGGGCCCGTTCCGGCAGGCCACGGGCACGCAGAGCCTCGCGGAACCGGACGCCGGCGTCGCGCGCGTCGCCGAGGAGGGCGATGCCTCGTGCGGCGGGCAAGGGCTGGCGGTACAGGCGGCGCAGCTTGTCGTCGAGGAGCGCGAAGGCATCGCGCTCCGGCGACTGGAAGCCCGTGCGGGCGACGAAGTCGCGGACGTACCGCGGGGCCATGCTGAAGGTGTTCGGCATCACCGCCGACAGGTAGCTCCCGCTCTTGCCGTGGAGGATGCCGGTCAGCGTCGCCAGGACGAAGCGGTCGGTGCGGTCGTCCGGATCCAATCCGGCCCGCAGGTACAGCAACTCGGCGAGAGTTCGAGGGTGAAACGCGAGCGCCACCTCGGCTGGCACCGTCGAGTCCGGGCGGACCGGCATCGAGCCGCTGGGGCGCTTCTGGCGCCCGTACGAGCCCGAACCCGCGGGCGGGGCAATCGGTCGACTGCCCGGACCCGGGACCATCACCTCGGGCGAGCCGGGGTTGGCCACGATCTCGGCGGCCAGGGCACTCCATTCCGCCGCGGAGGCAGCCCACCCCAGTCGCAGCGAGGCGACCCGTGTCTTGATGTCGGCCTTGGTGGGCGGATCCACCTTGGCCGCGGTCAGGATCTGGGCAAACGGGTTGAGGTCGTTCCCGGCCCCGATCCGGCCTTCGGCGCAGGCCTGGAGGGGCGTAGTCCCGCGTCCGCTGAACGGGTCGAGCACGACGTCGCCCGGTCGCGTGTAGCGGGCAATGAAGGCGTGAGCGACGCCGGCCGGGAAGCTCGCCAGATACGAGCACATGGGGTGGAAGCTGTGGCCCCACAGCCGCTGCTGGACCTTCCATTCCGGCTCGATCGCCAGGCGCGGCAGATCGCCACTGAGTTGCAGGGCGAGCTGGCCGGAGGTCGAGGATGGGGGAGCGCTCGCTGGGACGGAACCCACCGGCCGGGGGCCGGGTGTCATCGGCAGATCGGCCCGATCGATCTCGAGCGGAAGCGATGCCACGATTGCGACCTCCGAGGAAGGCATCTGACGGCGGGTGGTGACGAAGGAGGACGAGTCTAGCACCCGGCCGACCGCTCACGATGGGACAAAAGGACGATATCCCACGCTTGCGCCCGATGGCAGTCCCACCGCAAACCGTCGCGCCAAACGGCTCCTCTGCGGCCGAAACCGACGGTTCGAGCGGCGGTGGCGGCACGGCGCGCCGACAGGGCGACTTGGCCCGTCACCTCCGGTCGGTTACCCTAGGATCGTCTTCGGACCGGTGTCCCCGTAGCTCAGTGGATAGAGCGGCCGCCTTCTAAGCCGAATCCTCAGTCGGACGTGCTAACGAGCGTGGGCGATCTGCCGGCGGACGCCTTGTTAGTTGCTCAGTTTGGGGGTGGAATCACATGGCAACACTGACCTGGGAGACTGTGGAGCGGCCGCTCCTGGAGGCAGTTTCGAGGCTTGAGGGCGGGCCTCGCGGGCCGAACTGGGAAGACCTCGTGACGGAGACAGGACTACGGGCCGCGACCGTGCAGCAGGCCCTGGGGCGACTCTACAAAGCGGGATACATCGACGGTATCGACGTCTTCACCCAGGACTCGGTCGGGCCCGAGTTCCTGAACATCAGCCTCCTTGAGCCGGGGCTGCGGGCCACAGGCGTATGGCCCGGCGATCCGTATGACGCAGTGCTCGCCATCGTGGCGCGCCAGCTTGAGGCCGAGCTGGACGTGGAACGTAAAGGCCGACTGGAAAGGCTCCGCGATGTCCTAACGGGCGTGGGTCGGGACGTCGTGACGAATGTTCTGTCCGCGTGGATCACAAGCGCTGGCGGGTCGGTTCGGTAGGGGATGAACACGCCGTTCGGTCCGCCCTTCGATCGCTTGGAGTTGGCAGACGTGCGGCAGTTCTTCGCCGAACCCAGGGTTGAGGGGTTGAACTGGGAGGCGAAGGGCGGTCAGATCCGGTCGGAACACGTCCGCAACTCCGTCTGCGCCTTTGCGAACGGCTTCCTTGACGCGTACCTGTTGCTCGGTGTGGACCGCCTCGATCCAAAGGCCAGAAGGCAGGACCCATGCAGGTTCGAGATGAACGGCTGGGAGCCCTCGGGCGGCGAGGCCGACACATGGGTTAGTTCTTGCCTCATTGGCGGCCTCGATCCCCGTCCTTTCTGGGAGACGAAGTCCTGGTTGGTCAGCGGGTCGCGGTGGGTATCCGTCGTCTTGGTACGACCTACCCCGAATCCGCCCTGCATCACAGCCGACGGCAATGTGTTCGAGCGCTTGCCCGGCCTTACATCGCAGGTCAACAGATCCGAGGCGCTCCGCGCGCTTTTGACTCGCGGAAAGGATGCCCGAGCCGTGGCTGAGGTCACGTCGCGCATGGCACTCAGTTACCTGTGGTCTGGGATGCCGCGGATGTATCAACCGCCGGCGATGATCGGGGTGGCCGTGGCTGCACCCGCGCTAGCCGGCGACATCTCGTCGGTCCTATTCCGGGAGTCGAGTGCCCGAAGCATCAGGGCGATCCTTGAGCCCGCGTTCTCGCTGGGCTACCTCCAGACCGATCAGTCACCTGATGCGATGTCGTTCCAGGGAGAAACCCCGCGCAGGAATATCGCATATGCGGTCCGAGTCGCTCGCGAAGGTTCCGTGGCGCTCGCGATGGCCCAGCAGGACATGGTCGCGGGTCTGACCTGGATCGCTCAGGACCAGAGCCGGCTCGAGAGGATGTGGGGTACAGCCAACTCGATCGCACGGAGCTTGGGCGGATATGGCCCCGCTCACGTCTCAATATGTGGCCAGGAGATTGTCGGCTCGAACGCTCGTCTGGGGCAGTTCGCCCGGTGGTCGTCTGTGGATGCCGACCCTGACTCGGCGACCCTGGCCGGAATTGGGCGCGAGACGGCTCGGTTTCTGGGCCGCGAGACCTGGGAACCCGAAGCCGAAGGGACGAGCCAGCAAGCGGACGGCTAGAAGCAAGGGCGGGCTGCAATTCGCCACGGAGCCGAGGCTATGCCGACCCAGGCGCGACGCGGGGGTCCAGCGGCGGCCGCGCGGCTTGGGCCCGCGATCGTCGGCGACTAGCGGAGCGTGGGCACGGCAAGACCGGCGAGGGCCGGTTGTCGCCGACTTGCTTCGATCATCGACCTGGCAGGTCTACCGATGTACCAGGGCTCTGACGACATGCGCACACAGTAGCCGCGCCGCGGCATCGGTCCGCCGTCGCGACCTGCCCGTCCGGCCCGCCACCAAGCCCGTCCCGCAAGGGTAGCTTCACCGGGGCAGGTGATTCGTGGGGCGGATAGGCCACATTTGAGCTGTCTCAGAAGGAGGTCTTAGTGGATCGGGGCCCGATGCGCCGGCGACGGCGCACCACCGAATGTCGAGGTCGTGGCGTCAGATCGAGCACGGTGACGGAGGAAGGTCCGAACAGTCTCGTCAGGACGGAGATGGCGCGGGCATCAGCCCTTCGATAAACGCCCCCGTTCGCGCATCAATGAGGACCAGCTCGCTCGTGGCGGGGGACGGGCATGGGTGGGGAGTGGCAGTCGCTGGGCCGCAGGATGGGAACCCGAACGACCCTGACAGCAGAACTGCCCAGACCGGGGCGTTCGCATCAGCCAGAGACCCCATGACTGCCTCCACGCCGTAGGTCGAGAGCTTCGTCGAGACGACAGTCACGGGAATCGTCGATGAAACTTGGCCGATGGCAATAGACGCTGCCGCTTGAGCGGGCACCAGACTCGGCGAGGGCATCTGTCCTGGCAGCAACGACTGCATGAACTCGGGCAACGAATACGGGTAGGGTCCCACTGTCTCCGGTTGACCTGGTAGCGCATCGACGGAGAAGATCGCGAGGTCGGCCCCGGAAGCCTTGCTCGCCGGGATCAGGACGACCAGAGCGTGAAGACCCCCGAGGCATTTCCCGTTCGGTGGGCAGGAGTAGTCCGCGACGACGCGGGTCGTGGACCCAAACTTCGCGGGTGCGTAGTTCGCGACCATCGTGACGATGCGAAGACACGTCGCATGGTCGAGGCGGCCGCAGTCGAGCGAAGCCCAGCCAAGCGCCGATGCGGTCGAAGAGGGGGGAGGCGTCGGCGTTGGCATCCCGCACCCAGCCACCAGGCCGCCAAGGATCAGCAGGCCCAGGGAGAACAGTCTGGCTCGATCCCTCACGGCAGACCTCCTGTTCAATCAGACGCTCTCAGGTCCGTCGCAGTTCCATCAGCTTGCTCCCCGGGACCGAGAAGAACAAGCTCGACCCCCAACAGATGCCCGCCGAGTGACATTGGCGAACACTGGCCAAAGGCACTGGGTCAGTTGCCGCTCGCCAATCTTGGCGATGCGTTCCTCGCGCGCCCTGTCTACGATGGACCGAGCGAGCAGAAGGAAAGCAGCTCAATGCGTATCCCAGACGTGATCCGAAAGTCAGTCGGCTTTGTGGGGTTCTGCGACCAGGATGGCCGCGAGGTATTCAGCGGGACCTTCTTCTTCGTCTATGTGCCTATGAGCGACACCTACAGCTGTGCCTATGCCGTCACTGCTCGACACGTGATCGCGGGAATGCAGTCGGTCAGGATTCCGCAGCCCATGCTCCGTCTGAACCTTCAGGATGAGACGGCCAACGCTGTCTGGGTCAGTACCGAGTATTCCGAGTGGGTATTGTCGGAGCGCGTCGAGGACACGGCCATCCTGCGCGTAAGCCTCGGGTTATCGCCCTACGACTATCAGGCGATGTCGGTGAAGATGGCCCTGACGGCCGAGCGGATCCGTGAGTTCGAAATCGGTCCAGGTACAGACGTCTTCATACCGGGCCTTTTCCTGATGTTTGATGATCCTCGGCGGGTGTATGGCGTGAACCGGAACGTGCCAATCATTCGAGCCGGCCATATAGCCGCAATGACCGGCGAGCTGGTGCCCACCGAAGTCGGCAAGATGGACGCCTACCTGGTCGAAGCACGCTCCATCGGAGGTCTATCGGGGTCCCCCGTGTTTGCCCACATGGGCAGCGTTCGGGTCGAGCACGGCGTAGTTAAGACCGCAAAAGGCCCGGAGGGGGAGCCGTTCGATCACGGCATCTTCTACCTCATGGGCCTCGTTCACGGCCACTTTCCGATGTTGCCCTACGACGATGAGCCATCGCGTGGCGGACATCTGGACGCGGGGATCGGCGCCAAGGAGCGAGATGTGAACATGGGAATCAGCATCGTTGTCCCAATTGAACGCCTGACCGCTCTTCTCGATCGGGAGGACGTGCGGACTGCCCGTGAGGCTGAATACGCGTCTTGGCTAGCTCGGCCGGTCGTTACTCCCGCTCTGTCAGAACCGCCCCCGCTGGCGGCCGAGCCTTCTTAGTCGGACCAGCCTGAGCCGATCCCGAGCAGCCCGCCCCTTCTAGGTACATTGGCGCACGCTAGCCAACGGCAGCGGCATCTGACACGGAGCATACCAATCTGAAATGCCAGCAAGGTCCGATGGCCCGATCGGCGGAGTAGAGTGCTGGCGATGCAACCCCCACACGCCATCGAGCGTCCAACCGACGTGATCAGAGTCGCCATCGTCCTGCTCGCTCTACTCGCTGTTGCCGGATGCGTCGCGCCGGCGACCACCGCATCGACCGCGCCATCCGCCGGTGCATCAGTGACCGAAACGTCCATTCCGGAGGTCTTGCCCTCGGCGAGCGCCAATGCGCCGCGCTACGACGATGGCATCCCGCGCACCTGGGAGGGCCAGCCCGTGCTGCGGGGCCAGGCGGCCATCGACGCTGCCAACGGGTCCTCGGACGAGTCGTCGTTCCTGGTTGGATTCTGGGCGGGAATCGAAGGGCCGCACGGCTGTGTCGCACTTAGGCAGGAAGACAATGCGAGCTACATGTGCGGCTTCATGCAGGTCGGTGACCAGCCCGGCGTCGCGTCGAGTGCCCTGGGAAAGGCCCTCCGCGTGGATACCTCAGAAGTTGCCCCAGGGCCTGTGATCGCCCGCGTTCATACCCACGATCCATCCATGATGACCTGTCCGGCCTCGTACGCCGCCGGTTGCGTGCACACCATGGTCGGTGAGGCCGTCGTGTGGCACGGCGACGCTGAGACCAATCCGCGCCCGACAACTGTGGCCGATGCCGCGGCCGCATTCGGCGTCTCCAGCGAGCCAGTGGCTGGGATGAGCGAAGGGCAGTTTCCGGGCGTCGCGGTCCTTCAATACCCTTCCCCTGACACCCCTGGGCTGGCGGGGGCCGAGGGAGTGATCGCCGTGTTCCCCTCGGCCGCCGCGCTGGCGGCGGCCGCCCCTGACGCGGCAGCTCACGGCGAGTCCGATGTGCCGCCAGCCGGCAGTCAGATCGGCGAGGGCGGCGGAACCGATCCTCTACGCGGCCCGGGCGTGTTCTCGTTCAAGGTCCACTGGCTCGCCCGTGGCAACGTCCTTGTCGCAGTGCGGTACGACACGAGCGTCGGCCCAAGCAACGACGTGATGGTTGCCCAGATGCGAGCCAAGCTTGCGACCCTGTCGGCGGCTGGGCAGTCCCTGTCGCCGACCCTCACCCCGAGCTCCGGTCCCAGCGCCACGTCGGAGTCTGGAACCTTCGTTCTGGCTGGCCCCATTCCCTTTCCCGAGTTGGGGCCGGGCTATTCGGCAGCCCTGCTGGCCGACGGTCGGGTCCTCGTCGTGGGTGACACCGGTACCCCTGCCGAGGCGCTGTTCGACCCGGCCACGGGCCGGTTCAGCATTACCGGATCGCTCTCGACCAGGAGGGCCAACGCCACCGCAACCCGCCTCAGGGATGGCCGGGTTCTGGTGGCCGGCGGCGACAACGACACCGGCCTCCTCGCAAGCGCCGAGCTGTACGACCTGGCAACCGGCAAGTTCAGCTCCACAGGATCGATGTTGAGTCCCAGGGAGTTCGACACCGCGACATTGCTCGAAGACGGCCGAGTCCTGATCCTCGGCGGTATAGGCAAAGGTGGCTACCTCGCGTCAGCGGAGCTGTATGACCCAGCCACGGGCCGCTTCAGTTCGGCCGGAAACACGCTTAGGCCGCTCGGGGAGGGCAGCACGGCCACTCTGCTTCTCGACGGCCTGGTGCTCATAGCCGGCGGGGACGGTAGCTCGCCGAACGCAACCCCTACCGCCGCGGCCGAGCTATATGACCCCGCGAGTGGCAAGTTCAGCTCGACGGGTTCGATGACGACGCCGAGGGCCTTCCACACGGCGACTCTGCTCACCGACGGCCGAGTCCTGCTGGCCGGAGGCGAGAACGGCAGCGGCTTCAACTCGTCGGCGGAGCTTTATGACCCAGCGAGCGGCACCTTCGGCGCCACGGGATCGCTGTCGGGGGCACGGCAGAACCACGTAGCCGCGCTCCTGCACGACGGCCGGGTCCTGGTCGCCGGTGGAGACCTCGGGACCGGCAACCGCCTCGTCTCGGCGGAGCTGTACGACCCCGCTACCGGGCGTTTCAGCCCCACCGGGGCCATGACCGCCGAACGCGTCGGCCTCACGGCAACTCTCCTGTTGGACGGTCGGGTCTTGGTCGTAGGAGCAAACGTGACTGGCACCGGCATCGACATCCTCAACGAGGCCGAGCTGTACTTGCCATAGCTGACCGCGGTGGCTGGTTCCTCCGGGGACGCCGCCGGAAAGCTTGGCGCATCGCCCAGGAGCCTGGTCGACAGTTCCTGAGGCTGGAAGGCTGCCCGGAAAGACCTCCTTCTGAGACGGTCCCGGCCGGCACCTCTCCCCGCACGAATCACCTGCCGCGGAGAGGCTGCCCTTTCGGCACGGGCTGGTGACGGCGCGGTCGGGCGGATCGCGACGGCGGACCTGCTGGCCTGACGGCAGCCCTCGTGGAGATGAGCTTGGCGTTCGCCTGGCGGAGGGCGGCAGGCGCGATGTCGCAGCCGATGACGCGGGCACCGCGTTCGCGGGCACCGACGAGGAGCGCGCCACTGCCGACGAACGGGTCGAGCACCACGTCGCCCGGGCCGATGCCGGCCATCCGCGCCAGGATGCGCCCGAGGTCATCAGGCTTCTGTGTCGGATACCGGCCGGCCGTCCCCGGGCCGACAGCGCTGACCGAGACCAGGTCGACCCCGCTCAGGGTGCGCGAGCCCGGGAGCAGGCCGACCAGCACGAACTCGGTCTGATGGCGCAGGCCGCCACCCAGGCCCGGGTAGCGGCGATCCCAGGTGATCGTGCGCACCCGCTCGAAGCCAGCCCGCTTCATCGCCCCTAGGGCGTCGTGGAGCCCGTCGCCGTTGGTCATCACGAAGGCAACGCCGTCGGGCCTGAGCTTGCGCCGGGCGACCGCTAGGATGCGGCCGATCTCGGGCCAGGAGAGCCCGCCTGCGAACCAGCGCTGGAGATGCGAGCCGCTTCCTCCCTGGCGGTTGACGCTGGTGTAGGGCGGGTCGGTCAGCAGTACGCTGATCGAGCCCGCCGGGATGGCGGCCAGTGCCATCTCGGCGGACATCCGGTACAGGCGAGTCCGATCCGTTACCGCGGGACCCCCTAGCGGTAACGGAGGGTGTCGGTGGAGTGCCCGCGGCTGTGCGGGAGCCGTCGGCTTGCGAAGGCGCTGTTTGCTGGTCATGTCCAAGGTCCTCCCAGGCTTGCCCGCTGTTGGTGGTTTGGTGGCGCAATCTGCCGGCCTTCCCGGTGCGACGTGGCTACCACTGCGACCACCCGGCCCCTCCCCAGGGGTCACCCGGATACCAGACCGGCGGCGTCGGTGGCGCTGGCGAGGGTGGTGGCGGTGTCGCACGACGGGCTAGGAGTGCGGCGGCAAGGCCCCCGGCTACCGCAAGCGCGAGGGCGGCAAGGACAAGGACCGCGCCCGAGCCTGGGCTCCCTCCGTTGCCCGAGGACGACCCGTCGGAGTCGCTGGCTTCGGCAAGGGCGGGCCCTGGGTCGGCAAGGGCTGGCCCTGGGTCGGCAAGGTCCAGCGAGGGTCCAGCGGCAACGGCCGGTGCCGGGTCGGCAAGGGCCAGCGAGGGCCCTACGGCGAGGCGATGCACCAGGTCGGGGCCGCTGATGACCAGACCGGCCCGCCGGAGCTGGCGCAGGCGGTGGCGGGCAGTCCGGTCCGGCAAGCCTAGGCGGTAGGCAATTGCGGCGGTCGGCAAGGCCTCCCCGGCCAGGAGCCTGCAGATGGCCTGATCGGTAGGGTAAGTGGCAAGGTCAGCCATCCGTAGGGCCTCCGGTCTCAGGCTCGGCGGCAAGGAGCCGCCCCAGGGTCGCCGTCCCGATCCCGAGCCTACGGGCGGCCTGTCGCCGCGAGAGCCGGCCGGCGGCAAGGTCCGGTTGGACCCGTCCCCACCGCGCGGCAAAGCCCGGCCTGGCGGTTACCGGTGGCCGGCCGATCTGCTTACCTTGCCGGGCCGCGTGGCGCATCCCTTCCTTGACCCGGTCGGCAATGAGTTCCCGCTCCATCTCGGCCACCGCGGCCAGGATCGTGAAGACGAGACGTCCCGTGGCCGACGTCGTGTCGAGCTCGGGCTGGGTCAGGGCGGCAAAGCCGACTCCCGCATGCTCGAAGTCCCGCAGCGTCGCCAGGGCGTGAAGGGTCGAGCGGAATGCCCGGTCGAGCTTCCAGACCATGACCCGGTCGACCCGCCGGCGGGCCACGTCGGCCAGGAGCCGAGCCCAGGCCGTGCGGTGGGCAAGATCGCCTGCGGCCGCGGTGTCGACGTACTCGAGCGCCTCCCAGCCGCGAGCCACGACGTAGGACCGGAGAGCGTCGAGCTGCAACTCGGGGTCCTGGTCCTTGTCACGCGTCGAGACCCGGGCATAGAGCGCGACTCGGGGTCGGCGGGGCGCGGGGGTGCCGATCATGGTTCATCACCCGCATCAGCTCGCCCAGGGGCGGCGTCGGTTGCGTCAGAGAGAGAAGGAGAAGATCCCAAACTCGCCTCTAAGACATTGGAGACAGAACCGACAAAACCCCCACTTTCGGGCGATCTCGGAGGTTGTGTCCGTTTTGTCTCATTTGTCTTGGGGGTATGTAGGTAGGGGGTGACTTCGTAGGCGATCGATGGACGACCAGGACTCGCTGAATGCTCGACGTCGCGGATCCAGCCTTGGTCAGCGAGGAGCTCGAGGGCGGGCTTGAGTGTCGCGACATTCGGGAAGCGGCCCTGTAGGTCGCGCAGGGCCTCGCGACGAGTGAACGTGCGGAGATCCTTCCGCCGGAGCCATTCGAGGATCTCCCGGGCGTCGTCACGATGGACGTCGGCACCCATCTGGTCGAACGCCACGCGCGCGTGCGGGATGAGGTAGCGGGCGATGCGGATCGCCCCGTCCATCGTGGCGGCGTCGATCGGCCGGCCGAACCCGTCGGCGAACTCTTGCGCAACATGGAGGAGACCGGCCAGGCGGGCTGCCGCCCCGTCGAGCTTGGAGGCCCACGTCGCGATGTACGTAAGGTCGCCGCCGGCGCCGCGCCGACCCTCGAGCTCCGAGCGGAACGCCCGGAAGAGTTGGGCCGCCTCGGGCGATAAGGTGAGGATGATCGGACCCGTGAGCGCGGCGCAGGAGCGGGCGATCGACTCGATCGACGACTCGTAACTCGCCCGGAGCTCGGTCGGAACCGCCGGCGGTTCGATGGCTCGGCGCCCGACCATGCTCGGCGGGACTGCGAACAGGAACCGCTCGAGTAACCCGCGTCCACTCAGGCCCGGATTGCCATGCACCGCCGCGAGCGAATTCGGTTGAACCGCTAGGCAAAGCGTCAGCGCGGGTCGCTCGACATACTCAGATGGTCGTCCCCGCCGATCGACGCGGAGCGTGTCGCCCGCATGGCCCTTGAGGAAGACGTCGGGATTCGGCAGGCCCTTGTTGTACAGGCCGGCCATCTGATCGAAGACGCCGCCCTCCGGGCTCAGGACGGCGAACCGCCCGCCGTGATCGTTGAGGAGTGAGCCGAGGGCCTCGGAGGTCACGTCGGAGGTGAAGAGCCGCGGCTCGGGCGGGACCGTCAGCCGCTCGAGCTCGACCGCGGCCTCCTCACTCTCGGCCTCGAGCTGGTAGCGATCGGCCAAGGCGGCCTTGGCCGCTTGGGCCTCGAGGTGAGCTAGCCGCTTCTCGGCCAGGCGCCTCCGTGTTGCGGCCCGGGCGATCTCCGGGCCCGTCTCTTCGGCGAGGCGCTGCTCGTAGGCCCTAACAGGTCGGGTGACCTCCTTGAACACGGCCGACTTGCGCGAGCCGGGCTCCATGGCGACGGCGACGAAGATGTTGATCCCCTCCCGCCAGTCGGGCGCTGGCGCGACGAGGATGGGCCCCGCCGCGACCGTGGCCACGGTGGCCAGCGAGAGCATTCCTGCCAGGTCGGGCGGCGTCTGCGTTGCCTCGGCCACCGCCTCGACGAAGTTGCGGAGCCATCCTGGGAGTGCCTCCGTCGGGAACGGCGGGGGATTGTCCTCGAGGTCGAGCCGGGCCGGCAGCTCCCAGCGATCGCCATCCTCCGTCTCTGGGACCTCTTCGGCGACGATGACCGGCGCGGCCGCTGCCATGAGCGCAGCCAGCTCCTCAAGCGTGTGACCGGTTGGGGCGTACGCCTCTGCGCCGCCGGCGACGGCCTCGGCCATCGCATGCAGCTCCGCTGCGCTCCGGTCGGGGAATAGGTAGTTGCCCGCGTCGCCCTTATCCGGCGCATCAGGCCAGTTCAGGACCCGCACATTGACCTTGATCCGCGTGAGGCCCGCGCCTACTTTCGCCATGTGGCTCCGGCCGCCGTCGTCGTTATCGGGCCACAGGACGACCTCGCGGCCCGTGAGATCGGCGAGTGGCATCGGTCCGGGACAGCTTGGGGCGCCGGTGACCGTGCCGAGGGCAGGGATGCCTGCGGCAGTGAGGGCATCGGCGGCCTTCTCGCCCTCGGCGATGACCACCGTTGGGTGCGCTCCGAGCCGCTCGACGCCATACAAGGGCAAGTCGACCAGCGGTAGGCCGCTAAGGCCCGGCGTGCCGTCTGGCTGCTCCCAGGGTACGTCCTTGCCGTCGGGGCGGTCCTGCCGACGGTGGACGGCGATGACGACGACGCCGGCGTCCCGGATCAGGTAGCGGGTGACCGGCAGCCTGCTATCCTCAGGCGGTCGGGGTTGCGAGGTCATGTCGCTCCTCCGGCACGGCCGCCGCGGTCATCTCAGTTGACGCGGCGGCCATCTTCGTGGTCGGGATGAGGTTCAGCTCGAGCTGGGCGGCGGGCGCGACGGACCCCGCTGCCCCGGGCAGTGAGGGCGGGGTGGCCGTGTCGTCGGCGGGCTCGGCGATCGCTCGCTTTACCGGGGTCCTCGCCTGTCGTGCGGGCTTCTGACGGGGGATTGGGCCCCATCGCGCGGGCCAGGTGCGAAGGTCAAGGAGTTCGCTCGGGGGGTCGGCGGGAGCGGCCTTCGGCATCCGGGACGCGCGCTCTTCGCGATCGCCGTTCCGGTACCAGTCGGCCGGCCCCGTCGGCCGACTGCACCAGGAGCAATACCAGTGCGCGGCCTCCCATCGACCACAGGCGGGACAGGTTTGCTCGAGCTTGCCTGCCTCGAGCGCCTTCGCGATCTCGGGCGAGAGGTCGGGCGCGTGCCGGCGGCCCAGCGTGGACACAGGTTGCACGGCCGGATCGGCATGGAACGTTCGGGGTGGCTCGGCTTCGTCGGCAGCGTGGAGCAGGTTAGCGGCCACCGTCGGCCTCCCGCGCGATGTCGGAGATTGCATTGCAGCGGTCTGGGCCTGACGGAGCGCCCCGGCGGGCCTTCGCGGCGCGCAGGGCGAGCAGCGTCATGTACGACTTGCGGGCGAACGCCGCGCGCCGAGCGCGCTCGTCGGCGGGGAGCGTTCCGTCAGGGTCGACCTGGCGCTCAAAGCGGGCAAGGAAGGCGGCCGTCCCAGCGCGCGTGGAGGTCGCGCCCTGCGCGTGCAGCGCGTAGGCGGCGGCCCGAGCGCGGAGGCGGCGCTCTGCGGACGTCAACATCAAACAGCACCTACCAACCCGGTGCCGCAGATCGTGAGAGCGGTCGGTGGTAGGTGCCGGTGGAACCGTGGTCGGCTGGTATTTAGCTGGGTCGGATCATAGCACGCCGCACAGCGTGCCTGGCCGTCAGTCTTGCAGGCGGTCGGTTTGCGTGTAGGTGGCGTGGGAGTTCGCCCGCGGGGCCACCCCCAGGACGTCGGGGTCGAGCCGCTGTGGCGTTCCGCAGAATGGGCAGATGACCACGCTCGGCAGGACACGGGCAATCCGCCCCTTGGGGCCCCCCAGGTCGTCAAGGTCCTCCACTGTCAGAGCCGCGTGAGCATGCCGGCGAACGTCTTGCACGCGGCCGCTCAGAAAGGCACGCCGCCGGAGCCCGCGCGGGGTCATCCGCCAGATACCATCGTGTCCCAGGTGCCAACCCTCGGCCATAAAGAGATACGGTTCATGGGCCTCTTCGTCGGGCCAGATATACTCCCCCTCCATGCGCCCGATGCCGGGCAGCTCGCGCCGGCAGGAGGGCTGGGCACAGATGACGGCCCCGCGTTGTCCCCGCGTGGCCACGAGCCTGGTCACAGCCGGTCCGCCGGACTGCGGTAGGCGGCGCGAGCCCGCTCATCTGCGGCGCTCGCACCGTAGCGACCGAGCATCTGTCGTGACTTCCACCCGGCCAGCCTCATCAGGTCGCCTTCCTGGCCACCTTCAGCGAGCCATTGGTGCGCGAACGTGTGGCGGAACTGATGGGCATGGATCCGGGGCAGGCCGGCCGCCGCGGCACGCTTGGCGATCATTTGGCCGAAGGCCCCGACGGTTAGAGGGCCGTCCTGCCCGATCCATAGCGCCTCGTTGTCGGCGTAGCGGTGGCTCTTACGGAGCCGTAGGTAACGATCGATGGCGATGGCGGTCTTGGTACCGAAGCGGATGGCGCGAGTGTGCCCACCCTTCCCGGTAACGTAGGCGAGGCGGTCCTTAAGCTCCACGTCGTCGACCTTGAGCCCCGCCACTTCGCCGCGACGAATGCCGGTGTCAAAGAGCATGAGCAGGATCGCCGCATCGCGCCGGTCGACCAGTTCGCGGCCGGTCGTGGTCTTGAGCAGCTTCATGAACACATCGGCCGGGACGATCGGAACCGGCCGGTCGGGCACGCGGGGCGCGGTCATCTTCTCCATCGGGGAGCGACCGACCTCGTCCTCCTCAACCGCCCAGCGGAAGAACTGCTGTAGGGCCCTGTACTCGATTGAGAGCGTCGCCGGCGCCACCTCGCCGCGCCGTCGGGCGAAGTAGCTTTCGACGTGTTCGCGCCGAACGGCCCGCGTCCCGGTCGGCATGCCGTTGGCTTCGAGGTGCGCAATGAGATGGTCGAGGGCCGCGAGGTAGATCCGCGAGGTCTTGGGCGAGCGATCTGCCGCTAGATGGAGGGCGAAACTGTCGCGTAAACTGGTAAGCGCATCGAGCGCGCGAGTCGAGGTTTGCACCATGGTTCACAGCCTATTGTTAGTTGCTCAGTCGTCCGACGTGCTAACGGTAGCTGCGAGTCAATCGGCAGTCAAGAGCAGACTTTCACGCTCAATGTGAGCAACCGCCTAACGTCCCCGTAGCTCAGTGGATAGAGCGGCCGCCTTCTAAGCGGCGGGTCGTGGGTTCGAATCCCGCCGGGGACGCCAACCTCATGTTCGGGCGCCTGAGGCGGGCGCTCGGCCTACTGGGGCTGGGCAATGACCATGATGCGAAGCTCGGTCATGTCTTCGATGGCGTAGCGGACGCCCTCACGGCCCATGCCCGAATCCTTTGTGCCGCCGTAAGGCATGTGGTCGATCCGGTAGGTGGGGACGTCGTTGACGATCACGCCGCCCACCTCGAGCTCCTCGAAGGCCGACCAGGCGTGCGCGAGGTCGTTGGTGAAGACGCCCGCCTGCAGGCCGAAGCGGCTGTCGTTGACGCGGCTCACGGCGTCGGGGAAGTCGCGGAACGGGGCTGCGACCACGAGCGGGGCGAAGGCCTCCTCGCGACACACCGCCGCGGAGGCGGGCACATCGGTAAGGATGGTCGGGCCGAAGAACGCGCCCTCTGCAGCGCCGCCCAGCAGAACCTTGCCACCCAGCGAGCGGGCCTCGTCCACCCAGCGCCGGGTGCGCTCCACGGCCGCGGCGTCGACCATCGGGCCGATGTCGGTCCCCGGGTCGAGCGGGTCGCCGACCTTCAGCCGGCGCGCTCCCTCGACGAACCTGGCCATGAATTCGTCCCAGATGCCCTCGTGCACGAATAACCGCTGGACGCTGATACATACCTGGCCGGCGTAGCTGAACGCCCCAACGAGGGCGCGCCGGACGGCCCAGTCGAGGTCCGCGGTCCGGTCCACGATTACGGCGGCATTGCCGCCGAGCTCGAGCACGACCCGCTTCTTGCCGGCTCGCTCCTTCATCCTCCAGCCGACGGATGGGCTGCCCGTGAAGGTCAACAGCTTGAAGCGCTCGTCCGAGACGAGCCGATCGCCGAGCTCGCGAGTCATCGGCAGGATGCTGACCGAGCCATCTGGCAGCCCGACGTCGGCGATGATCTCCGCCACGGTCAGCATCGTCAGTGGATCCTTGGACGGCGGCTTCAGCACGATCGGATTGCCTGACGCGATGGCCGGCGCCAGCTTGTGAGCGGCCAGGTTCAGCGGGAAGTTGAACGGGCTGATGGCCGCGATCGGGCCGATGGGAAAGCGGCGGGTGATGCCGGTCCGACCGAGAGAGGCTCGGTTCAGGTCGAGCGGGATGACCTCTCCGCCGATGCGTTCGGCCTCTTCGCCGCCGAATCGGAAGGTGAGCACGGCGCGGTCGACCTCCCCCAGGGCGTCGCGGATCGGCTTGCCGGACTCGGTAGCGATCAACCGCCCGATCTCCTCGCGGCGGGCGGCGATGCCGGCGCTGATCTTGTGGAGAGCGGCGCTCCGCTCGTACGCGGGCAGGCGGCGGGTCTTTTCGAAGGCGGACACCGCCGCAGCCACAGCTTCCTCGTACTGGTCTGGCGTGGCGTTGTAAGTGACGCCGGCCGGCTCGTCCGGTCTGGCAGGGTTCGTCACGACCAGCCGATCCGGGGACTCGACCCAGCGGCCAGCCAGGTAGATGGCGTGGGGAGTCGGTGCTGCGGCGGCCAAGTCGGTTGCTCAGCCGGTGCGCGTCACTCGGCCGTCGCCCCGCAGCGGGGGCAGGTGAGCCTGCTGACGGTGCAGTCGAGGCCGCAGTTGCCCCCGCGGGCACACACGTCGCACTTGGGCTTGTTGTGCTCGGTGTTGGCCAGCTCGCCGCAGCGGTCGTACCACGTGCCCTTGCCGCCGGGTCGCAGGCGGTCGCCTTCGTTCGCCATCAGGCGAAACGATCCGCGGAACTCGATGACTGTGCTCACGCTCAGACGATACAGCCTGGCGAGACGCTCGGTTGTTCGTCCCGGCAATGGACCGAGGGGCGGATACGGGCGAGTCGGAGGCGGCAGCCGCCCCCGACTCGTGATCAGGATGGAATTCCGGGTCGGTCAGGCGGGCATCCCGGCGCCTTCCTCGGCTGGCTCCTCCACTACGAGCGGCTTGCCCGTCTCGAGAAGGGTCTTGAGGCCGGAGAGGATTTGGGACCAACCGTGCTCGACCGAGTGATAGGTCGCCGTTTCGCCTTCGAACTCGTCGTGGACGAGCGTGAGGCGGCAGGCTTCGCCCATCTTCTCGATCTCCCAGGTGACCCGGCTCGGCTTTTCGGCAGCCATCTCCGGCGCATACAGCGCCACGAACGAGTGGACCAGCCGGTGGGCCGGATCGATCTCGATGATCTTGCAGTCGAGCGAGACCTCGCCGTGATCGAGGTAGACGAGCTTTGAGCCCGTCTTCCAGTCCGACTTGACCTCGGTGCCGAAGTAGTACTGGCGCGTGTCGGCCGGGTCCGTGATGGCCCGCCAAAGTCGTTCGGGGGTTGTTCGGATGAAGATCTCGTACACGTGTCGAGGTGCGACGCCCATGGGTTCCTCCAAGCGAGCCTTCAGGGCGCTTAGTTGCGCGACTATCGGCTCGGAGTAGCGGCTTATCCACCTGTCGTGGACCAGCCGGATTGGGACGGGATTGAGGTAGTGGAGCTTCGTGCGACCGACCCGGCGGCTTGTCACCAGCCCGGCCGATTCGAGGATGCGAAGGTGTTTCATCGCCCCGAAACGGCTCATCGTCAGATAGCCCTGGAGCTCCACGAGCGATTGGCCATCTCGCTCGAAAAGGCGATCCAGCAGCAGCCTCCGATTCGGATCCGCCAGCGCTTTGAATACCTCGTCCACCGGTCCGACCATAGGTGACCATATGGTCACATGTCAAGCGGGGTCGCGACCGGCGGGACGAACGGAACCCCCGAGACGGATCCGGCGCAGTGGTTCTACGGCAGCCGTCCACGTACCGAAACGGCCATCCCCCCATGACCGTAGTCCGGCCTCCCAAAACCTCGGGAGGTGCTACCTTCTAGGCCGGTCGCGACCGGAGTCCGGACGCGACCCCTCGGCCCGACCTTTTCGCGGCACGATCCGTGACCTGCAGAGGGGTACTGTTCCGGATGAGCAAACGCTGGCGTGGGTGCCTTCTCGAGATTGTCGAGACCGTACTCCTCACCGTCATCATCTTTTTCCTGGTGCAGCACTTCGTTGCCCAGCCGTACCAGATCCTCCAGGTCTCGATGGAGCACACCCTGGAGCCGGGTCAGTACGTTCTCGTGGACAAGATCACGCCGGTCTTCAGCGACTACAAGCGTGGTGACGTCATCGTCTTCGAGCCGCCGACGGGCTACTCGGAGGACGGCCAGGACATTCCGTTCATCAAGCGCGTAATTGGCGTCGCGGGCGATCTGGTGGCGATCCACGACGACGCCGTCTACGTCAACGGCGTCAAGCTCGACGAGCCTTACGTCTTCGACGGACAGCCGACTACCCCGCTGAGCGGGCAGTCGAGCTGGCGTGTACCTGCCGGCGAGCTATTCGTTCTGGGCGACCACCGGCAGGCGTCGCAAGACTCGCGGATATTCGGACCGATCCAGAAGTCGACCGTCATCGGACGGGCCTGGCTGCGCTACTGGCCGCTGGCGAAGTTCGGCGTGATGGATTCGGCGAGGTACGCGGGCGTGCCGAGCGCCTCGGTCGATCCGGCGACCGTACCGGAGTTGTCGCGTTCGCCGGCCGCTTCGGCGCCGTAGGGCTTCTCACCGGCATCGGGCCCGCCTCGAGTCCTGCCTAGCGGTCCTTGCCCGAGCCGCTTGGACGCGTTCGCCCCGGCTTCAGCCGGCTTGCTCGAGCTCGTCTGCCTCCGGCTTGCGAGCGGCCAGCCGTTCGACCACGCCGAACCAGGCCCGCTCGAGCGTCTCGAGCTCCAACTCCTCGGCCAGCACGTGTTCGAGCGGCTCGCGCAGCAGGTGGTCCGCCATGCGCCGGATTTCGATCGGCTCGAGCAGCCGCTCGAGAAACCGCACGATCGGGTTTGGACTACGGACGTGTTCGACGAGCAGCAGCCGTCCACCTGGGCGGAGGACTCGTACCGCCTCGGCCACGGCCCGGCGGTCGTCGGGGATCGTGCACAGGACGAAGCTGAAGACGACCGTGTCGAAATGGCAGTTGGGGTAGGGGAGAGCCGAGGCGTCGCCCTCGCGCAGGGTCGCGTGAAGCCCCAGGGCGTCGGCCCGTCGTCGGGCGACCGCCAGCGCGACCCCGCTTAGGTCGATCCCGGTCAGGTGGACGTCGCGGGGGTAGAACGGCAGCGTCCGCCCCCGGCCGATGCCCACCTCGAGGGTCTCGCCCTCGGCCCGCCCGCATAGCCAGCGCAGGTTGGCGTCCTCGCGGCCCGGTGGCGCGGTCGCCGCGCGGCGATCGTAGATGCGACGGATCCGGTCGGTTTCGGCGTCGTTCCCAGGCATGGCGAAACGGTAGCCCCTCGGGAGTCCAGCGGGAAGGGCCCTGCCCGCGCCGCAGCCAATCTGATCCGGGAGGCAGTGCGGCCGCGTATGCTCTCGGGAGCGGTCGGCGAGCGCCGGAGGGCTGCCGCCGAGGCTGGTCTGAGGCGCCGCCGGCGGCAGCTCGGTTGGGAAGGGGAGGATCGACCGATGAGGCGAGTTCGGATCCCGAGCTGGGCCATCTCAATCGGTGTGGTCGCGGTGCTCGTCGGCGTGGTCGGTGGCGCTGGCCTCGTCCTGCGTGCGGATGGGATGCCGTTGGCTGGCGGATCACCAGCCACAGGGCTCCCCACGCCTGCCGGCACGGGAATCGTGGCCAGGCTGCCTCTGGGCCAGGGGACCACTTTCGCCTGGTCGCCCGATGGGACGTACCTGCTGGTCTCGGGCGGGGACCAGTACGTCAGTCGTGTCTACGACCGCTTCGGCAGGCTCGTTTCTCAATTCGGGTCGATCGAGGGCTGGCTCGATCCGACCCGTCTGATCGACGGCAGCGGCTACGTGGCCGACGTCGCCACGAGCCATACCGGTGGCCCCAAAGAGAACAGCTGGGTCGTTGCCAGCGGCGACGGTTCGGCTGCGATCATCGTGGCCGTGCCGGGCTGCACAGGCGACCCGTTGATCGACTGGTACAAGAACGGCGGGTACGTGAAGGCGGACGAAAAGGCCACACCGTATGGTTGGTCGCCCGACGGCAGGCTGCTTCTGCTCGGCCACATGAGCTGCTCGAGCGAAGACGCGGAGTTGCATGGCTGGAAGGGCCCGGTCGACGTGATCGACTTCGCCACCGGGCACGTCCAGGCTACAGCGCCGGACGTGCGAGGCGATATGGCCTTCAACCCGAGCGCGACGCGACTTGCGGCCGACTCGGACAACAACCTTGAGATCCTGGACGTCGCCACGGGGAAAGTGAAGACGGTCCAGGACGCTCAGCTGCTTGGCTGGACAGGAGATGACAGCCTCTATTGCCTTACGCCGAGCGGCTCCCTGGCTATCGTGGGTGCGACCGCGAGCATCCCGGACTTCGGTGGCATCGTCGTCGCATGGTCGGTCCCCTCATCGAATGGTCCGGAGCTCGAGGTGGATGCGACCGGTAGGGCGCTCCGCGTCGCAAGCGCGGACGAGAAGACGACGCTGCTCGACCTGTCGTCGACGGCTGTCGACGCCGTCAGACACCTGGCGGCGACTGGTCAGCCAAACCAGCCGCGGCTCTCATTCGTTCAACCGCGTTTGTGGTCGCCGGACGGCCGAATGCTGGTTATCGAATCCGCCGACGGGGCAACGCTCGACCTGATCTCGGTCGATCCGGCGCAACCCGCTGTTCAGTAATCCGGCAGGACCGACTCGCCGAACATCAGGAACTTGTCGACGGCGCGGGCCGCCAGTCGGCCTTCGTTTATGGCCCAGACCACCAGCGACTGGCCGCGCGAGCAGTCGCCCGCGGCGAATACGCCGGGCGTCGTCGTCATGAAGTCGTCGTCGTGGACGATGTTGCCGCGGTGGTCCAGCTTGCAGCCGAACGCCGCCGGCAGGTCGGGCGCGGGACCGACGAAACCCATCGCGATCAGGACCAGGTCGGCCGCCAGGGTCTTCTCCGTACCGGCACATTCGCGCATCTCGGGCCGGCCGCCGGGCGTGTGGATCCACTCGATGTCGACGGTCTCGATGGCCTTGACGTGGCCCCGCCCGTCGCCGGCGAGCCGGCGAGTGTTGGCCAGGTAGAGCCGCGGATCGGCGCCCCACAGCGCGGCAGCCTCCTCCTGTCCGTAGTCGAGCTTGTAGACCTTGGGCCACTGCGGCCAGGGATTGTCCGCGGTGCGGGTCTCGGGCGGCCTGGGCAGGATCTCGAGCTGGACGACGCTCCGGGCGCCCTGGCGGATGGCCGTGCCGACGCAGTCTGTGCCGGTGTCGCCGCCACCGATGACGATCACGTCCTTGCCCGCGGCGGATATCGGCGTGGGCGGCCCGCCGAGCAGTGCCTCCGTGTTCGCGACCAGAAACTCCATGGCGAAATGGACGCCACCGAGCTCGCGGCCCTCGACCTTGAGGTCGCGCGGAACCGTGGAGCCGGTGGCCAGGACGACGGCGTCGAAGTCCCGCACGAGGCGCTCGGCCTCGACGTCGCGTCCGACGGCCGTCCCGGTCACGAACTTGATGCCCTCCGCCTCGAGCAGCCGGACGCGCCGCTCCACCACCGACTTGTCGAGCTTCATGTTGGGGATGCCGTACATCAGCAGGCCACCGACGCGGTCGTCGCGCTCGTAGACGGTGACCTCGTGGCCGGCCCGGTTGAGCTGCGCCGCGGAGGCGAGTCCCGCCGGGCCGCTACCGACGACCGCGACCTTCATTCCGGTGCGGGCCAGGGGCGGCTCCGGCACGACCCAGCCTTCGAGGAAGGCGTGCTCGATGATCTCGTTCTCGATCGTTTTGATCGTGACCGGCGGCTGGCTGATGCCGAGAGTGCACGAACCCTCGCACGGGGCGGGGCAGACGCGGCCGGTGAACTCGGGGAAGTTGTTCGTCTTGTGGAGCCGGATGATGGCCTCGCGCCACTGACCCCGGTAGACGAGGTCGTTCCACTCCGGGATGAGGTTGTGGATCGGGCAGCCCAGGGCCAGGCCGTTGACGAGCGCGCCGGTGTGGCAGTAGGGAACACCGCAGTCCATGCATCGGGCGCCCTGGTCTCGGAGCGTCTTCTCCTCGTATGCGGGGTGGGTCTCGCTCCAGTCTTTCGCCCGCTCGAGCGGCGGCCGGACGTGTGCGGGTTCGCGCTCGAACTCCATGAACCCGGTCGGCTTGCCCATCGTCAGTTCCCCGCCACTCGGCGCGCGTCCAACACGTTCTCTACGAAGGCGGCCATCTCGGCTTCATCGTCCGAGAGGCCCCTCTCGCGCATCCTGGCCTGAGCCTCCATGACGCGGCGATAGTCGTTGGGAACGACTCGGATGAACCGGCTCACCGTGGTCGGCCACTCGTCTAGGAGCGCCTTTGCCCTCATGCTGCCGGTGTACTCGACGTGGCGCTCGAGGAGGCGCCGGACCTCCGCGGTTTCAACGGGATCCGACAGCGGGAAGAGCTGGACCATCTCCTTGTTGCAGACCCGCTCGAAGCCGCCGCCAGCGGCCCCGCCCTCGCCGCTCTCGTCGAGGACGTAGGCCACGCCGCCGGACATGCCCGCCGCGAAGTTGCGGCCGGTCTTGCCGATCACGACGACGCGTCCGCCGGTCATGTATTCGCAGCCGTGATCGCCAACACCCTCGACCACTGCCTTGAGTCCGGAGTTGCGGACGCAGAACCGCTCGCCGGCGATGCCGCGGATGTAGGCCTCGCCCGACGTCGCTCCGTAGAACGCGACGTTGCCGGTGATGACGTTCTCTTCTGCAACGAAGGTGGATTCGCGCGGCGGGAAGAGGACGACCTTGCCGCCCGAGAGCCCCTTGCCGAGGTAGTCGTTGGCGTCGCCTTCGAGGGTGAGGGTGATGCCGTTCGGGATGAAGGCGCCGAAGCTCTGCCCAGCCGAGCCGCGGAAGTTGAGCTTGATCGTGTCCTCCGGCAGGCCCGCGCCGCCGTAGCGGCGGGTGACCTCGGAACCGAGCGACGTGCCCACGACGCGGTTGACGTTCCGGATCGCCAGGTCGGCTTCGACGCGCTCGCCGCGCGCCAGAGCCGGTTCGCATAGCGGGATCAGGGTGGTGGAGTCGAGAGAGGCCTCGACGTTGTGCTCCTGGCTGATCTGGCAAGTCCTCAGCGTGGACTTGGGGACCTGCGGCTGGAAGAGGATCCGGCTGAAGTCGAGGTTGTGGGCCTTCCAGTGGTCGATCGCCCGCCGCATCTCGAGCCGCTCGGAGTGGCCGACCATCTCAGTGAAGGTCCGGAAGCCCAGCTGGGCCATGTACTCGCGGACCTCCATGGCCACGAAGGTCATGAAGTTGACGGCGTACTGCGGATCACCGGTGAAGCGCTTGCGCAGCTCCGGATCCTGCGTCGCGATCCCGACCGGGCAGGTGTTGAGGTGGCAGGCCCGCATCATCACGCAGCCGAGCGTAACCAGCGGCGCGGTGGAGAAGCCGAACTCCTCGGCCCCGAGAAGGGCGCCGATCACGACGTCGCGGCCCGTCTTCATCTGGCCGTCGACCTCGACCGCGACGCGAGACCGCAGGTCGTTCATGAGCAGCACCTGGTTTGTCTCGGCGATGCCAAGCTCCCAGGGCAGGCCCGCGTGCTTGATCGATGAGAGCGGCGACGCTCCCGTCCCGCCGTCGTGGCCGCTGATCAGGATGACGTCGGCATGCGCCTTGGCCACGCCTGCGGCGATCGTCCCGACTCCAACCTCGGAGACCAGCTTCACCGAGATCCGCGCGTCCTGGTTGGCGTTCTTGAGGTCGTGGATCAGCTCGGCTAGGTCCTCGATCGAGTAGATGTCGTGGTGGGGCGGTGGGCTGATCAGACCCACGCCCGGCGTCGAGTGGCGGACCTTGGCGATCCACGGGTAGACCTTGTGGCCGGGCAGCTGGCCGCCCTCGCCCGGCTTTGCGCCCTGGGCCATCTTGATCTGGATCTCGCGGGCGCTGACGAGGTATTCGCTGGTGACGCCGAACCGGCCCGATGCGACCTGCTTGATGGCGCTCTTGAGCGAATCGCCGTTGGCGAGCGTCTCGAACCGGGCCGGATCCTCGCCGCCCTCGCCGGTGTTCGACTTGGCGCCGAGGCGGTTCATGGCGATGGCCAGCGTCTCGTGGGCTTCGCGCGAGATCGAGCCATAGCTCATGGCGCCGGTCTTGAAGCGCTTGACGATCGATTCGACCGGCTCGACGTCGTCGACCGACAGCGGATGGCGATGGTTCGGCTTGAACTCCATCAGCCCGCGGAGGGTGCACAATCCCTTCGCCTGGTCGTCGATGAGTTTCGAGTACTCCTTGAACGCGGGGTAGCTTCCGCTCCGCGCCGCGTACTGAAGTTGCGAGATCGACAGCGGGTTGAAGAGGTGCTGCTCGCCATCGACCCGGTACTGGATGTTGCCGCCGACGCCGAGCTGCTTGTGATAGATGGGCCGGTTGGGCGGGTAGGCCCGATCCTGACGCATCTTCACCTCACGAGCGATGACGTCGATGCCGACGCCGCCGATGCGCGTGGGCGTCCAGGTGAAGTACTCGTCGATGAAGTCCTGATTGAGCCCGACCGCCTCGAAGACCTGGGCGCCGTGGTAGCTCTGGATGGTGCTGATGCCCATCTTCGAGATGACTTTGACGATCCCCTTGGCGATGGCCTTGCGGTACTTCTTCTCGGCCAGCTCGGCGGTGCCCGAGAGCATCCCCAGGCGAACCTGGTCGTGGACCGTCTCGAACGCGAGATACGGGTTCACGGCGCTGGCGCCGTAGCCGATCAAGAGAGCGAAGTGGTGGACCTCGCGCGGTTCCCCGGATTCGAGCACGAGGCCGACCTGCGTGCGGGTGCCGGCCCGGACGAGGTGGTGGTGGACCGCGGAGACGGCCAGCAAGGCGGGGATCGGGGCGTCCGTTGCGTCGTGGCCGCGGTCAGACAGGACGATGATGTTGTGGCCTTCCGAGACCGCCTCGGAGCAACGATCGCGCAGCTGCTCGATGGCCTTGCGGAGGCCGGAGCCACCGTCGGCGACGTGGTAGAGGATCGGCAGCGTGATCGTCTTGAAGCCGTGCGGGCCGCTCGCGGCCAGGTTGCGGATCTTCTCGAGCTCTTCGTTCGAGAGAACCGGGGACGGCATCTCGAGCTGGTGGGCCGACCGTGGGTCGGGCTCGAGGAGATTGCCCTCCGGGCCGATCGCCATCTCGGTTGCGGTGATGATCTCCTCGCGGATCGAGTCGATCGGCGGGTTCGTGACCTGCGCGAAGAGCTGCTTGAAATACGAGTAGAGGAGCTGCGGACGCTCCGACAGGACGGCTAGCGCGACGTCGTCGCCCATCGACCCGACGGGCTCGGTGCCGGTGGCGGCCATCGGGTTGATCAGGATGCGGACGTCCTCGGCGGTGTAGCCGAAGACCTCCTGGCGGCGCAGGACCGACTCGTGGTCGGGCTCGATCACGCGCGGCGGCGGCGGCAGCTCGGTCAGCTTGACCAGCCATTCGCGAACCCACTCCTCGTAGGGGTGTTCCGTCGTGACGCGGCGCTTGAGCTCTTCGTCGGAGACGATTCGCTGCTCGGCCGTGTCGACCAGGAACATCCGGCCCGGCTGGAGGCGTCCCTTGGCCACGACCCGATCGGGGCTGATGTCGAGCACGCCGGCCTCCGAGGCCATGACCACCCGGCCGTCGGCGGTGACCCAGTAGCGGGCCGGGCGGAGTCCATTGCGGTCGAGCGTGGCGCCGACGCGGATGCCGTCGGTGAAGGCGATCGAGGCCGGGCCGTCCCACGGCTCCATCAGACACGAGTGGAACTCGTAGAAGGCCCGCTTCTCCGGGGCCATCGACTCGTGGTGCTGCCAGGGCTCCGGCACCATCATCATCAGGGCGTGGGCCACCGAGCGACCCGAGAGATAGAGCAGCTCCAGGACGTTGTCGAGGATGGCCGAGTCCGAGCCCTCGGTGTCGATGGCCGGGAGGGCCTTCCGCAGCTCCTCGCCAAAGAGCTTCGAGCTGAACTGCGACTCGCGGGCGTGCATCCAGTTGACGTTGCCGCGCAGCGTGTTGATCTCGCCGTTGTGCGAGATGTATCGATACGGGTGGGCGCGCGGCCAAGACGGAAAGGTGTTCGTCGAGAACCGCGAATGAACCATGGCGATGGCGCTCTCGACGCGCTCGTCGGCCAGATCCGGGTAGAAGACACGGAGCTGCGAGGCGTTGAGCATGCCCTTGTAGACAATCGTCCGGCAGCTCAGCGATGGGATGTAGAAATCGCCGCGAGACGGGATGGCCGACCGCGACACCGCCTTCTCGACGAGCCGGCGGACGATGTAGAGCTTGCGCTCGAAGGCCATGTCCTCGACCAGGCGCTCGGGGCGGTCGATGAAGACCTGGCGGATCAGCGGCTGGGCGGCCCTCGCGCTCGCGCCCAGGCTCGCGCCTTCGGTCGGGACATCGCGCCAGCCCAGGAAATGAAGGCCCTCGTCGGCGACGACCTGCTCGAATAGGCGGAAGCAGTCGACCCGACTGACCTTGTCCTGGGGCAGGAAGACCATGCCGACGCCGTAGCCCCCTTTGCCTCTGAGGCGCACGCCGGACTTGTCCGCGACGTCGGCCAGGAAGCGATGGGGGATCTGGATGGTCAGCCCTGCGCCGTCGCCGGTGTTCTTCTCCGAACCTGTGGCCCCGCGGTGCTCGAGGTTGACCAGGACGGTCAAGGCATCGCGGACGATTGCGTGGGACGGCCGGCCGGCGATGTCGACGACGAAGCCGAAGCCGCACGCGTCGTGCTCGAACCTGGGGTCATAGAGCCCCCCTCCAGCCCGCGATGCGCCTGTCTGCCTCAACTTGCGCCGTCCTCGCTCGACTACGCCGGAACCGTCGCCACCGGCCGCGGCGGCGACAGCGGTGCCTGCTCCTTCGCAGGAGCCCTCTTCCGTCGCGGAAAGGTGAGTGTCGAGTAACGAGCGGGGCCAGGTCAAGGTTGCAAAGGTTGCGAATCGGTACAGATCGCCGCTATCGCAACCTTCAAGCCACGCTGGCTCACTGGAGCGCTTCGGCGACGCCAGGGGCAGCGTCCGGTCGGCGACCGGCCGAGGATTCGCGATAGACTTCGCGACGCTGCTCGGTGGCCGTTCCGGAGGGGTCGACCACCGAGGCGAGCGGTCCAAGGGCCCGCCCGGGAAACGTCAGGAGGAGCAACGTTGTCGCCCCAACCGCGCCGCGGCCGAGTGGCGCCAGCCGGCCATCGCAAGTCGCCGTCTCACGTCGCCTCCCCGACGCGCAAGCCTGCCGCGGCGATCGAACCGGTCGATGCCGGCGAAACGTTGGACGAGGATCAGATCGACGAGACAGCGAAGCCGAGGCCCGCGCGCCGGCAGGCCCGACCGACGCGGCGGCAGCGCGGTCTGACCCGGGTCCGGCGGAGCTCCGCCGCCCACTACGCCTATGACGCGGTCAAGGAGTACATCCCGCTCCTGATCGCCTTCGTGATCATCTTCGGCGGCGTCTGGGCCTGGATCAGCTTCGGACCGCGTACGCCCACGCCCAAGGACAATTGGACCAGGGTCGAGAACACATGGCTGCAGAAGCGTGAGGGTGACCGCCAGAAGGTCAGCGACGCCATCAACGACTTCGGGGCCCAGCTGACCGCCTACAAGGCCTTCCGTGATGACACCAGCGGCTGGATGAAGGATCTCGCTGCCGTTTCGAACTGGGACGACCCGCAGGCCAGCGCCGACGTCAATCAGACAACCAACAGTGACGTGGCGCAGTTCATACAGGCCGGCAATGACGAAGTCACGCTCCTCGATCAGGTCGTGGCCGCCAAGACGCCCGACGAGGTCCTGGTCCTCGGCAGCCAGATGATCGCAGCCGAGCAGACCTTCGCGACCGACTACGAGCTCGCGCGCACCGACATCTTTGGAGTCGCGCCGGCGTCGCCAGAGCCCACTCTCGCGCTGCCGTCCGGAAGCCTGGCGCCATCCGAGTCGCCCGGCGCATCGGGCAGCCCCGGCGCATCGGGCAGCCCCGGCGCATCGGGCAGCCCCGGCGCATCGGGCAGCCCCGGCGCATCGGGCAGCCCCGGCGCATCGGGCAGCCCCGGCGCATCGGGCAGCCCCGGCGCATCGGGCAGCCCCGGCGCATCGGCCGGGCCGAGTAACTCACCAGGGACCACGGGCTCGCAAGCCCCGTCCACGGCGCCCGCGAGCGCCTCGCCAAAACCGAGCTAGCGCCGGGACGGGTCCGGCAGGGCGGCTATCTGGGACTGGCGTCGATCTCCGACCGGTACCTCGTCGCGGTCTCCCAGCCGGTACGGACGGCGCAAATCCAAAGTACGGCTTGTGGCAGTTGGGTGGACTCTGTACGGTTCGCGTCGCCTCGGGCCCCGGAATGGCCCAGCCGACAGCAACCCTCAAACGCACTTGCAGACTCAGCGCAGAGGAAGACCGATGGCTGCGATGGCCGCTAATGAAATCGGACCGATGCTCACCGCGAGCGAAGTCGCGCGGATGCTCCACCTCCACGTCAACACGGTAAAGCGACTCGGCGACCGAGGCGAGCTGCCGTTCTACCGCGTCTGCAAGCGGGGCGATCGACGCTTCCGGCTCGAGGACGTCAAGACGTTCCTCGACAGGAATCGCTAAACCGAGGTTCTACGGAGGCCTCGTCCGAGGCCGCGTGCCCTAATCCGGAGAGTCAAAGTCGACGCCCGCGGCGGATGTCGCGGGCGTCGACGTTTCTCCGATGGACTCGCGGGGCGGCCAGCGCGGCGGACACTCGGCCGGACAGACGGCCGGGCAAGTGGCTACGCCGCCGGGCGCGGTACCGACTCGAGTCCTGCCCGGAAGAGTTCCAGGCCCCTGGCGATCTCGTCGGCCGTGGCGTCGATCGGAGGCAGGAACCTGATCACGTTGTGGTGAGTGCCGCAGTTGAGGACGAGCAGCCCCTGGTCGGCGCAGGCCTGGATCAGCGCTTCGCAGGTCTCGGTGTCGGGGTCGCGGGTGGCGCGATCCTTGACCAGCTCGACGCCGACCATGAGGCCGGTGCCTCGCACGTCGCCGATCCGGTCGTCCTCGGCCATGAAGGACGCCAATCCGTCCTTGAGCTCGGCCCCTCGGGCGGCCGCGTTGGCGACCAGGCCCTGCTCTTCGATCGTGCGCAGGACGGCGATGCCGGCAGCGCAGCTCACGGGATTGCCGCCGAAGGTGGTTCCGTGGGCGCCGACGCCCCACTTCTCCTGAAGTTCGCGGCGGGTGACGATCGCCCCGATCGGCAGACCGTTGGCGAGCGCCTTGGCGACGCAGACCACGTCCGGCACGATGCCGGCGTGCTCGAAGGCCCACATCCGACCGGTGCGGGCAATCCCCGATTGGATCTCGTCGGCGATGAGCAGGATCCCGTTCTCGTCGCACAGGGCCCGCAGCTCTCGCAGGAAGGACGCTGGCGCCGGGCTGAACCCGCCTTCGCCCTGGATCGGCTCGATGATGATTGCGGCCACCGACGAAGCGGGTATCTCGTGCCCGAGCAGCGTCCGAAGCGCGCCCATCGCGCCGGCGGTCGCGGCTTCCTCGTCGTCGCCGAAGTACCGATAGACGTTGGGAAACGGCGTCAGGTAGACCGACGGCAGGAGCGGCTCGTATCCGAGGCGATAGTTGAGGCTCGAGCTCGTGATCGACGCGGCGCCGAAGGTCCGCCCGTGGAAGGCGCCCCGAAAGGCGATGATTCCCGGCCGCCGCGTGACGCGGCGGGCCAGCTTGAGGGCCGCCTCGACCGCCTCCGCGCCGGAGTTGCCGAAGAAGACGGTGTCGAGCGGGTCGGGGCACGCGTCGGCCAGCATCGCGGCCAATCGACCGACCGGCTCGAGGTAGCCGAGCGCGTTGCAGATGTGGAGCAGCTTGTCGGCCTGCGCCTTGATCGCCTGCGTGACCGCCGGGTGATGGTGACCAAGCGACGTAGTGGCGATGCCGCACGCGAAGTCGAGGAAGCCGCGACCCTCGGAGTCGTACAGGATGTGACCCTCGCCGCGGCTCCAGCTGCGCTCGTAGTACCGGCCGAGGATGGGTGAGAGGTTCGGCTTTGAGATTGCGGCGTAGTCACCGGCTGCCGCGAGGGCGTCGATCTCCGCAGGGGTCAGGCCACGTCCCGGAGCGCCTGCCGGGGCGACGGCGGAGGCGGCGACGACGTGATCCTTGGCGGTGTCCATGACGCGAGCTCCTCTGAAGAGACGGGCCGCCGGTCGATGCGACCGGGGGGTCTCCCGAGTATAAGGGCGTGGGCCGGGCGGGGCGGAGCGTGCCCAAGCCGGCGGCCTGACCTCGCGGGCCCCGGCGAGGCGCCCTGGCGTCTCGCGGGCCCGCAGAGTCACCCGTGACTCAACCGGCCGTCCGGACACCCACCACGCGCCCGAAACGGCGTCTGGCCGGCCCGCAGAGTCACCCGTGACTCAACCGGCCGTCCGGACACCCACCACGCGGCTCCAAATGGGCCAGTGAAGTGCCGGTGCAGAGACGCTTGTCATCCTTGAGACATGCCAACCAGGGAGCGCCCGTCAGATGTCGGGGAGAAACGAGCGTCCGCGATCCTGCGTGCACTCGGCGATGAACTGCACGAAGCAAGGATGCGCTGTGGGTTGAGCCAAGCTCAGCTGGCCAGGCTTGCTGGCGTCTGCCAGACTCGAGTCAGTCGGCTCGAACGGCATGTCCAAGCCAGCGCCTCAATCCGCGATCTCGCTCGATTGCTTGCCGTAGTCGGGCTCGACTTGAGCGCTAGGGCATATCCGGGGAGCGCTCCCGTCCGGGATGCCGCCCACCGGAAGCTTCTCGACCGCTTTCGCAGCCGCGCCGACCCCGCCCTCAAGTGGCGATTCGAAGTGCCGATCCCCATATCGGGCGACCAGCGCGCTTGGGACGCGGTGATCGAGGGTCCTCGTGGGCGCATCGCTGTAGAGGCCGAGACCAAGCTCCGTGATATTCAGGCGCTCCAGCGGCGCGTTGCGCTTAAGCGACGAGACGACCCGTCCGTGACCGGCGTGGTACTGCTCGTCGCAGCGACGCACGCGAATCGCCGAGTCGTCAGCGACCAAATCGAGGCGCTCATTTCGGACTATCCCGTGTCCGGGCGGGCGATCCTCGCGGCTCTCAGCCACGGGAACTTGCTCTCAGAAAGTGGGGTGGTCCTGATCTAGCTGCAGCCCGGAACGGCTTCTCGATGGAGCAGGCAGTAACGCCCGCTGCTCATTCGCGCAGCCGTGCCCGAGGCGGTGGAACGGGTTAGGGCGGGCTGGGGCATCATCGGCTACGACGTGCCCATCGGTCGACGGTGCACCGCGTTCTTCGCCTGGATCATGCCGCAGCGCGAGCACGTTCACCTCGGGTTTCCGCGCGGCGTGCTGCTGCGCGATCCAGACGCGATCCTCGAGGGTGCGGGCGTGACGAAGCTCGGCCGTTGGGTCACGGCGCGACGCGCTCAGGACATCGACATCGCGCGCTTCACGGCGCTCGTCCTGGAGGCCGCAGCGATAGCCGGGATTCCGCGCACTGCAGGGCTCGTTCGCGACCGTTGAACCCAGGTAGCTCGGGCCAACGCCTTCATGCACCGGCCCGCTCCGCGTTTCCCGGGTGCCGAGGAGCAGGAAGTCCTTGTCGGAGCGGCACAGACTGGTAGTAGTCTTGCTGCGCCGGCCCGGTGCTCGGAGCGCTATCTCTACCGCGCGGACACGCGGACGGCGCGCAGGATCTCACTCAGCCACGAGCGTTTCGGTGGAGCAGTCGACGCTCCTGCCGAAGGCGTTCAGCTGAACAAGCCCGGAGGCATCGTGGAGCGCTCGAAGCTCGCTGTCGGAGACGAGACGGTCGAGCTCGAAGTCGACGGCAGAATGGTCCTGATCGTCACGAGACCGGCCGACGGCGACGCGCTCGCCAGGCTCTTCGAGCTGGACGCGAGCCCCAAATGGGCCGACTCGACTCCGATGAATGACCGGGAAGTGGCCTCTGTCGTTAGCCGGCTGATCGAGCGAGCCGACGAGAACGGCGAGCAGGCAGAGGTGCTCGGCGTTCCCCCGGCGGCGGCCGAGGAATTTCCGAACGATCCCAGGATCTACGTTTCGCCGGTCGAGCCGCTCACGTTCTCGCTTCCGAGCTCGCCGACCGGCCTGGTTCTCCATATGGACGAGCGAGGCGACGGCCACCTGTGGGCTCTCGGAGACGATCGGATCGGGCTCGGCTCCGACGGGATGTGGTGGACCCTCAACGGCCTGATCGAAGCCCTGGCCGACCCGTCGGCCGCTTCTGGCCAGCCCCGCTTCCTGACGCTCGGCAGCTCGCTGGGCGGGCCGGCCACTCAGGCATCGCTCGAGTCCGGCGGGGAGGGAGTCCGCATCGTCTGGCGCAGGCTGAGCAGCGGCGTGGTCGGCGACGTCGTTGCCGTGCAGGAGCTCTCCTTCGATCGAGTCGATGGCTGGCTCAGGTTGCTTCGACCCGTCCGAGGAGACCTGGAGCGCCGGCGAGTTCACCGCCAGCGCCTTCGGCCGGCGCGCACGGCCGAGAAATGGGCTCACGCCCTGGAGCGGTGGAGCAGCTGACCAGCCTGGCAGGCTCGAGACGTGCGATGGGCGCGGTCGGGCGGCCCGAGGCTCCGTGGCGCCGGCAGACCCGACGTCGTGAGGGCGGTGAGGCGAAGGCGCGCCGATATGTTAGCGGGTCGCCGATACATCGGCCCGCCCACGGGGCCTGCTCGCTGCTGCGCGATCCAATATCGTTTCGACATGCCACTTCCGAGCGGCCCCAGTCCGTGGTTTGGGCTCAGCCAGGAGACGCTTCGCTTCCTGGAGATCCATCCGGCGCGGGCGGTGTCGATCCCGGGCCGTGGCTGGCGCGATTTCGGCGACGCCGTGATGCTCTTCTCCGGCATCGAGAAGGAGCCGTTCTTCAACCGGCTAACGGCAGTTCGCTGGCCGGAAGACCCCCACGCGTTCGACGAACGATTGCGCCAGGCGCTGGGCCTCTTCACGGCCCTCGAGCGCAAGCCCTACCTCTGGGCCATACCCGGGTTGAGCCAACCATCCGACCTTGTTGCGCGCCTCGCGGCCAACGGCTTTGTGGACCAGGGCGGCGGCTTCGACATGATCCTTTGCCGCGACCCCGCCGAACAACCTGATCAGCCCCTCCCTCCGGGGGCTGTTCTCGAGCGCTGGAACAATCCTTCCGACGCCGATCGCCCCGCCCTGGCGTCGGCGCTCGCGCTCGTCATCGGCGAGTCCTTTGGGATTCCGGACGCCCGTCGGGCGAACCTGACAGCCGAGATAGGCCTGACTCTCCAGCAGCCGTTCTTCCATGCCTACATGGTGCGCATCGACGGAGAGCCGGTGGCGACGGGAGAACGCTTCACGTTCGACGGCGCCAGCTATGTCTCGTCCATTGGGACTCGACCGGCCTGGCGTGGTCTTGGGCTCGGCAGGTTGATAACCCTGGCCCTGGCGCGCGATTCGGTCGCGGGCAGCGTGGATCTCGTCTATCTCGGCGTCTACGCCCAGAATGCCCGGGCCATGCGCCTGTACGAACGCCTCGGTTTCGAGGTGCTCGGGCCAAGGTCGTCCGACATGCTGCTCGAACGACCTCGTTAGGGCCAGGCCTCCGACCCCCGGAATGGCCGGTCGTTCGGGCGGCCGAAACCCGATCATCCGCAAGGCGGACGACCCACATTGTCACGGCGGTGAGAATCGTCGGCATGGCCGGCCAGAGCTGTCGCCGGCGCCAGGTAGACAGGGTGTGAGATGACGCAAAGCGGCGAGCCCGTCATCCGCGTATCCGACCTGAAGAAGTTCTATGGCGACGTCAAAGCCGTCGATGGAGTCAGCTTCGAGGTCGGGCGGGGCGAGGTCTTTGGGATGCTGGGGCCAAACGGCGCCGGCAAGACCACCACCATCGAGGTGTTGGAAGGCCTGCGCGGGCCGGATTCGGGCAAGGTGGAGGTCTTCGGGCTCGACGTCGTCCACCACCCCGAGGCGATCAAGCAGCGCATCGGGGTGCAGCTTCAGAGCGTCTCGCTCTACCCGCGCCTTTCGGTCACGGAGCTGCTCGATCTCTTTGGCAGCTTCTATCACAAGCACGTGCCGACACAGCAGTTGATCGATGCCGTGGATCTCGGGGAGCGGTCCAAGGCGTACTCGATGAATCTGTCGGGCGGGCAGCAGCAGCGCTTGTCGATCGCCCTGGCGCTCGTCAACGACCCGGAGCTGGTCTTCCTCGACGAACCGACCACCGGACTGGACCCGCAGGCCCGTCGCTCTCTCTGGGACCTGGTCAAGGGTCTACAGGCCAAGGGCAAGTCGGTGATGCTGACGACCCACTATATGGAGGAGGCAACCGAGCTGTGTGACCGGGTGGCCATCATGGACCACGGCCACATCCTGGAGATGGGCACGGTTCCCGAGCTCATCGGCCGTCGCTTCAAGGAGCGCGCGGTCTTCTTCGATACCTCGGCGAATCTCCCGACCGAGAAGCTCGCCCGACTCGGCGGCGTGACGAGGGCCTCGCAGGAGGACGGCCAAACGGTGCTGTACTCGAAGGACGTGCCGTCCACGATCGGCGCTCTGCTGGCCATGGCGGACGAACTCAAGTTCGAGCCGCACAACCTGGGGATCCGCCAGGCGACGCTCGAAGACGTCTTCCTCGACCTGACCGGTCGAGCGCTGCGCGACTAGGAGACGATCGATGAAGACGCTCTTCCTCCTGACCGTCGCCAACCTCAAGGGCCTCACCCGCGACCGGGCAGCTCTCTTCTGGACCTTCTTCTTCCCGATCATGTTCGTGCTGCTGTTCGGCGTGCTCTTCTCCGGGAACAGCGACAGCAAGGTCTCGGTCGGATGGGTCGACCAGGACGGCACGCAGGCCTCGGCAGGTCTCCGTCAGGCCTTCGCCAACGTTCCGTTGCTGACCCTCCAGAACGGGTCGCTTGCAGACGAGAAGGCCGCGATGCAGCGCGGCGACGTCGCGGCGGTGATCGTGATCCCCGCCGGCCTGCAGAGCGACGTCGCCTCCAAGACGCCGGTCGCAATCGAGCTGTACTCGGATCCGGCCAAGACTCAAACGACCCAGGTGGTCCAGGGTGCGGTGAGTCAGATCGCCAACGGCTTCAACCTGCGGATCGCCGGCGGCTCAGAGGTCATTTCCGTCAGCCAGCTGACGCTCGCATCGACCAACATCTCCACGGTCGCTTATCTCGTGCCGAGCATCCTGGCCATGGCCCTGATGCAGCTGGGCGTCTTCGCGGCGGTGCCGCTCGTCCAGCAGCGTGAGAAGGGGATCCTCAAGCGCATGGGCGCCACACCGCTGGAGCGCTGGAAGCTGGTCGCCAGCAACATCCTGCTGCGACTGGTGGTCGCCGCCGTCGACACGGTCTTGATACTCGGGGTCGGCATCGCCGTCTTCCACATCCAGATCGTCGGCAACCTGGCCGCAGCCGCCGGGCTCGTGTTCCTGGGGGCAGGCGCCTTCCTGGCGCTCGGTTTCATGCTGGCGTCGTTCCTCAAGACCGAGGAGCAGGCTACGGGCGTGGTCCAGGTCGTCCAGATGCCGCTGATGTTCCTCTCCGGCATCTTCTTCCCGTTCGACTTCATGCCGGACTTCCTGCGGTCGGTGGCGCGTTTGCTGCCGCTCACGTACCTCGGCGACGGGCTGCGCCAGACCATGGTCAACAGCACGCAGGTCGCCCCGCTCGGCATCGACGTGGTGATCCTGGCCGGTTGGCTGGTCGTCTGTCTGGCGATCGCCGCACGCTCGTTTCGCTGGGAGTAGCCACCTCCATTCTGGGTGCCTGATCGGCCGCGTCGGGCTCGCCCGGCGCGGCCGAACTCTTTGGCGAGTGGCGCTCAGCCGCTCGGAGCGGCCGGCCAAGGCGTGGATCTCGGAACCTCCGGGGCCGTGGCGCCCGGCTTGTATGATCGAGATGGCGGGGGAGTGACCGCGTGCCATCTCACGGAGCCGCTGTCCGCGAGTGCCGAGCGTCCGGCCGGCGCGATCTGGGCTCGTGGGCGCCGAGAAGGGAGGGCGCTTTGGCCGCGTACGAATGTGAAGCCTGCGGAGCGCGCATCCCCGATGGTGCCATCGTCTGTCAGATCTGCGGGCACCTCGCCGGCGCTCGGTGCAATGAGTGCGGCTGGGTGGGACCCAGAAAGGCCTTGTTCAACACGCCGTGCCCCAGCTGCGGCTCGCGCACCCACATTCCCAAGCCCGAGCCCAGCCCCTGGCTCGGGTTCCTGAAGGTCTTCGTCGTCGTCATCGTCATCGTCCTCGTCGCCGAGGTGGGAGCGGCATTGACCGGCGGCTACCACTATCCGGCCACGATAGAGGGCCCGATGACGGTGGCGCGGTCCGGCCAAACCGCAACCCTTCTATCCGACGGGCGGGTACTGATCGCTGGTGGAACTAGCGCCTCGAGCTCGCTCGCCTCAGCCGAGGTGTACGACCCGAAGGCCGGAACCTTCAGCGCGACCGGCTCGATGGCCGACGCGCGCACCCACCACACCGCCACGCTACTCTCGGACGGCCGCGTCTTGATCGCCGGGGGGAAGAACGATTCGGGTCCACTCGCCTCGGCCGAGCTGTATGACCCAAATGCCCGAAGCTTCACCCCGACCCGCCCGATGGCAACGGCCCGCTTCGACCAGACCGCCACGCTGCTCTCGGACGGCCGCGTCCTGATCGCCGGCGGGCAGGGCGACGGCTCGCTGGCCTCGGCCGAGCTCTACGACCCGACGACCGGCACCTTCAAGGCGACCGGCCCGCTGATTGCCGCCCGCGACGGGCACACCGCGACGCTGCTCTCCGATGGCCGGGTGCTCCTCGCCGGAGGGCAGGAGAACGTCGTTGATCTCGCCACCGCCGAGTTGTTCGACCCGACGACGGGAACCTTCAGCGCGACCGGCTCTATGATCACGGCCCGCACCAATCACACCGCTACTCTCCTGCCCGACGGCCACGTGCTCATCGCCGGCGGCGGCCAGGCCTCGTTCGGAAGCTCTCAAGCCACGGCCGAGCTGTACGACCCGAAGGCCGGCACATTCAGCCCGACCGGATCGATGGCGACTGCCCGCGAGAACCACACTGCCACGCTTCTGTCCGACGGCCGCGTCCTCATCGCGGGCGGCGAAGGCAACGCCGTTGACCTCGCCACGGCCGAGTTGTTCGACCCGACGACGGGCACCTTCAGCTCGACCGGCTCGATGCCGATCGCCTGCGACAGCCACACGGCCACGCGGCTCGCCGACGGCCGAGTTCTGATAGCGGGTGGACGCGCCGGAGAATCCCTCCCGACCGCCGAGCTGTACGACCCAAAGACCGGCACCTTCAACGCGATCAACAAATGAGTGCCTGGGTACGAATTGGGGCGCAGCAGGAGTGAATAGCGTGGGGCCATGCCGCTGAGGAATCTGGCTTTGCCGCTCTGGGTGACGTATCGTGCGGGCAGGAGAGAGGTGGGCCGATGCTCCGTCCGAGGCGATCACCCAAGATCAGTCCGTACCCGAGCGGGCGGCACGACTTCGTCGAAGGGGAGGACGTTCGCTCGGCCCTTTCCCTGACCTCAACCCTCGGCGGTTACCAGGCGGTGTCGGCGGCTGCCGTCGCGAACGCCAGCCTCCGAGAGTCCCGCTGTGCACTGTCGGGTTGCGGGAAACCACGCGAGGATCCTATCCACTGGCCGAGCGACTAACCCTGAAACGGATTCATTCCGCGGGCAGTTCGAACCAGGCAGCCGCGGCGGGTTCTAGATCGTTGCCGTGGATTACGTCGCTCGCGAGCAACCCCAGGCGACCCTGCGGGAGCGGCATCGCGGATCCAGAGAAGTTGACAGCGCAGCGGAGTCGTTCGCCCCGCGCAAACAGCAGTGTCCCGTGTGGGCTCGGCAGCCACCGGAATGACGCGTCCGCGAGCCCCCGATGCGTCTGCCTGATGGTGAGCGCGGCTCGATACAGAGCCAGCATCGAGCCGGGATCGGCTGCCTCGGCCTCGGCAGTGAACTTGGCCCACTCGGCCGGTTGGGGGAGCCACGGCGTCGAGTCTTCGGGACCGAACCCGAACGGGGGCGAGTCGCCAGCCCATGGCATCGGCACCCGGCAGCCGTCCCTGCCCCGGATCAGGTGGCCGGTGCCCTCCCAGAGCGGATCCTGGCGCAGCTCGTCGGGCAGGTCCTCTACTTCAGGGAGCCCGAGTTCCTCGCCCTGGTATAGATAGGCGCAACCGGGGAGGGCGAGGACCAGCATGATCGCAGCCCGGGCCCGTCGCGTTCCGAGGGCGATGTCGGTCGGCAGGTGCTCGTCGGCGGGGCGGCTCCCGATGCCGGTGCGCGACCGGCCGAAGCGGGTCACGTGGCGTATCTCGTCGTGGTTCGAGAGGACCCAGGTCGGGCTCGCGCCGACAGATCGATGGGTGCCCAGCGTTGCGTCGATGACCCTGCGCAGGGCGGTGGCCTCGAGCGGTGCCCGCATGAACGGAAAGTTGAACGCGCCGTGGAGCTCGCCCGGCCGGAGATAGCGGGCCAGGCGCTCCGGAGTGGCGACGTGGATCTCGCCGAGCAGGACCCTCTGCGGCTCGTAGCTCGCGGCGATCCGCTGCCAGGCGCGGTAGATCTCGTGCACGTCCTCCTGATCGAAGTACGGGTGTGACTCGGGCATGCCGCCGCCAGCCGGTTCCGGTGGCACCTCAGGAAATGCCTGGTCCTTGACCAGGGCGCTGGCGACATCGATCCGGAAGCCGTCGACACCGCGGTCGAACCAGAACCGGAGGGCGGACTCGAACTCGGCCCGGACGTCCGCGCTCTCCCAGTTGAGGTCCGGCTGGGCGACATCGAAGAGGTGGAGATACCACTGCCCCGGGGTGCCGTCCGGTTCGACAATCCTCTGCCAGGCCGAGCCGCCGAAGCCGCTCGCCCAGCCGTTTGGGGGTTCATCGCCAAGATGGCCGCGCCCGTCGCGGAAGATGTACCGGGCGCGCTCTCGTGAACCGGGCGGAGCGGCAAGTGCCTCACGGAACCAGGCGTGCCGGTCGGATGTGTGGTTCGGCACGAGATCGATCAGGACCTTGATGCCGTGGCCGTGTGCTTCTCGAACCAGCGCCTCGGCACCGGTGAGCGTCCCGAAGAGCGGGTCAATGTCGCGGTAGTCGGCTACGTCATACCCGCCATCTGCCATCGGCGACTGGTACCAGGGCGTTATCCAGATCGCATCGACGCTGAGGTCGCGCAGGTATCCAAGATGGCGGCGGATCCCGTCGATGTCCCCGACGCCATCGCCGCTCGCGTCGGCAAAGCTGCGGATGTAGATCTGGTAGACGATGGCATGCCGCCACCAGTCGGTGGCTGGCAGCTCGGCCAGGCGCGCTGCCGCGGGTCGCTCGGGCGAAAGTCGCCGTGGGGCAGCGGTCAAGCCTCTACTCCGACCGAGGGGGCGTTCTTGGCGAGAGACCGCGTTTCGGCCGGGCACATCGGGTGCCGGCGGGCCACGCATCTCATGCCGACTCCTCCAACTCCCAATTGCCCCACGACCTACGCCACCCAAAGCGCTGGACTGACCGGAGCGCGGCAAAGGCGGCTTCGGGCGGGCGGGCCGGCCTGCACCGGCGTTGACTCCGACAGGATAGAAGCGGCCGACGACCTGCGTATTGATGCTCCGGCTCGACCCTCGCGTCCTTCCGCAGGGGCCTGAACCGGTGGTGTATGGTGATCGAAATGATCACGACGGTCACGACGCGCCCATGCCACGAGATACTCACCTACGTGCCGACGGCCTGGGTCGAGATCGAAATGCAGCCGAGCCGCAAGTCGGCCACAGAAGGGGTCTGAGGCGGACTTGGGCAGGCCCGGACACCGGCGAGGCGGTCTCCTCCAGTTGCTGGCAGTCGCCGCGCTTGTTGCCGCTTGCCAGTCGAGCCTGCCGAGCTCGACGGCCCCGAACGGAACGGGGCAGCCCAGCGGGGCTACAGCGCCTGCCACCGGCGCGAGTCCTTCCCCAAGCACGCTTGGTTCGCCCTCGCTATACGGTTCGCCCGGAGTGCCAACGGCTCAGCTCAACTACCCCGGGCGAACCGCCTTCGTTCAGCTCTTCGAATGGAAATGGACAGACGTCGCGCAGGAGTGCGAGCAGTGGCTCGGTCCGCACGGCTTTGCCGCGGTGCAGATCTCGCCACCCCAGGAACACGCCGAGATCGACAGCGGCGGCAACACATTTCCCTGGTGGGAGCGGTACCAGCCCGTCAGCTACACACTCGACAGCCGAAGTGGGACCCGCGCTGAGTTCGCCGACATGGTCAAGCGATGCCGCGCCGCCGGGGTCGAGATCTACGCGGACGTGATCCTCAACCACATGGCCGCGGGCTCCGGGACCGGCAGCGCCGGCACAGTCTTCACCAAGTACAGCTATCCGGGCGTCTATGCGCCGCAGGATTTCCACGCCAACCCCAATCCGGCGTATCCCAACATTCTGTGCGACCACTCCATCAACGACTTCAACGATCCAGTTGAGGTGAGGACCTGCGAGTTGGACGGACTGGCCGACCTGCGGACCGAAGAGCCCTACGTTCAGGACAAGCTCGCGGGTTACATGGCCGACCTCTACGGTCTCGGCGTGCGCGGCTATCGCATCGACGCGGCAAAGCACATCGACCAGAACCAGCTCGCCCAGATCCTGGCTCGACTGCGGACCAAGATCCCGGCAGGGTCCACATTCTTCATCGATCAGGAAGTCACCGACTTCGGCGGCGACGCGGTGCCCAAGACCCTCTACTACCCGACTGGCAGCGTCGACGACTTCGTCTATACGGCCGACATCGCGGCCGCATTCACCCACACCGACGAGACCGTGTCGTCGCTCCAGCACCTCGACTCCGCCGCCTACATCGCCCCTAGCGACAAGGCGGTCGTCTTTACCGACAACCACGACTCGCAACGCGGGCATGTCGGGACGGGGCTGATCCTGAGCTACAAGCGGGGCGCGGTCTACGCGCTGGCGAACGTCTTCATGCTGGCTTACCCGCTCGGCTACCCGCGGGTTATGTCGAGCTTCGTTTTCAGCGACACCGAAGCGGGGCCGCCATCCGACTCGCAGGGCCACACACACTCGGTCTACGCCACCGGCTCCCTCGCTCCGAATTGCGGGCTCGCGCTGGGTCAATGGGTCTGCGAGCAACGCTGGCACGCCATAGCCGGCATGGTCGGGTTCCGTGATTTCACGGCCGGCTCGCAGACGGTCACCGACTGGTGGTCGAATCCGACCGACGGCAACCAGATCGCGTTCGGCCGCGGCGCGGCCGGTTTCGTGGTCATCAACCGGTCGACGAAACCACTCTCCCAGACGCTCCAGACGGGGATGGCCGCCGGCACGTACTGCGACGTCGTCAACGGCGATCTGGCCGCGTCGCGAACGAGTTGCACCGGGGCATCGATCACGGTCGGCGCAGACGGCACGGCTCACTTCGAGCTGGACCCGATGCAGGCTCAGGCCGTCCACCTGGGGGCGAAGGCAGGCGGCAGCTAGAGTCCGCTGACGCGAAGACAGCCGGTATGCCTCGGAGGAGGCGCGGGCCTGCTCGGAAGAGGCGCCACCGGGGGCATGCGCTCCTCTTTGGCCCGTGCCCGGCAAGATCGGGTCCATTCGGGCGCGAATCGCCGCGGCTTCCTACCTGAAGGCGGGGGTTGACACCCGCCAGGGGGAGGGACTAATGTCCTGTCGAACCGGTTCAATAAACCGGTTCGATGGGAGACATCACCCCGATCTATCGCCGTGCCAGCCCATGGCGGCGATAACAGGTCGGGGCCTTGACCGGCGGCATACGTGCAGCAGAAGCGTTCTATTCGCGTACGCATCAGCGACGTCGCTAGCGAAGCCGGAGTATCCAAGTCCACCGTCTCGATCGCATTCAACAACCCTGAGAGATTGAGCGCGCAGACGGCGGCACGGATACGTTCAGTTGCCGACTCGCTCGGGTATCGGCCCCATCCGGTCGCGCGGATGCTTGCCCAGCGTCACACTCGAACCCTCGGCATCCTGACGCCGCAAGCGCTGGTGGTCGCGTTTGGCAACCCTTTCTTCAGTATGTTCAGCCAGGGCGTTGCTAGCGTCGCCGAAGAGTTTGGCTACGCACTCCTGTTCGTCTCGCCTTTGGGTGGATCGCTGGCGCGAGCTGCAGGGCGGGCCAGCGTCGACGGTTTCGTGGCGCTCGGTCTGGGTGAGGACCACCCCGAGGTCGAGCAGATCCGAAGTGCCGGTCTGCCGATCGTTCTGGTGGACTCGTCGGCCTTCCCCGAGCATGGCTCGATCGAAGTCGAAGACGAGGCTGGCGCCTACGCCGCGGCCGAGCATCTCCTCTCCCTGGGCCACACCGAGTTCCTGGTGCTGGCGGTTGAACCACCCGCATTCGCGACGGGAAGCGGCTCCTCGAGGCCCGTTCTCGAAGGAGTGATGGTTCGGCGCATGCGGGGCTATCGGCGGGCGCTGGAGGCAAGCGGCGTCGTGTTGGAGGAAGACCGGGTCGTGGCGGGACCGGCCAGCTTCGCCGGCGGCAAGGAAGCCTTCGATCGGGCCCTCAATGCCGGTCTCCATTTCACCGCTGTTCTGGCGATGAGCGACGCGATGGCGATCGGAGCCCTCCACGCCGCCCACGAACGGGGGCTGAACGTGCCGGGAGACGTCAGCCTGGTGGGTTTCGACAACATCGATGAGGCCGAACACACCCATCCACCCCTGACCACGGTGCATCAACCCGTGAGGGAGAAGGGTGCCGAAGCAGCGAGATTGCTGTTGTCGGCGGTCGATCACCGCGACCTTGGTCAGCCGGAGCACCGCCGCATGGAGACGCGGCTCGTCCTTCGTGGCTCGACCAGTCAACCCTCTGCTCGACGACAGGAGGTGATGCAACCCAACTGACGGACACCGGAGCGGTCGGGTCGAGATCGAGCAGGGCTCTGGTCGGCCTCGATCGTAGGCAAGAGAGATGTGCGGCCGCCCAGAATTCGGCCGCATTGCCAGGACGCACCTAGGAGGAAGGCAACACCTCATGAAGACATTGACCCGGTGGGGTTCGCTAGCCGCGGCCGCATTGATGGTGGCCGCGTGCTCATCTACCTCTGCAACGCCTACGCCAGCCCCAGTAGTGACGCCGGCGCCATCAGGCGCCCCGGTCGCCACACCTGCTGGATCCCCCGCGGCCGCCCCCCTGAGCGGCTCACTCACGATCTGGGACGCCTACTCTTCGGGCGGTGGGTCCGAAGGTGCGGCCATGGAACTGGTCCTCGCCAAGGCCAAGACCGCCTTCCCGGACCTGAAGATCACCGAGGTCGTGGTTCCGTTCAGTGACATATACACCAAGGTCGAGACAGCCTGGGGCTCCGGCGAGACGAGCCCTGACATGTACATTGCGCCGAACGACAACCTCGGCACAGAGCAGCGGGAAGGCATCCTCATGCAGATGGATGACGCGATGGCCCCCGTGCTCGGCAACTTCACCCAGGTTTCCCTCGACGGCGCCAAGGTCAACGGCCACTTCTACGAGATTCCAGAGAGCATGAAGGCCGTCTCCATGTTCTACAACACGTCTCTCGTCAAGAACGTGCCGAAGACCACTGACGATCTGCTCGCGCTGGCGAAGGCCGGCACGAAGATCGGCATCGCCGAGTACGCATCCGGCTACTACAACTGGTGGCTCTTCAACGCGTTCGGCGGCGGCCCGCTGATGGACACCACGGGCAAGTGCACCGCCGAGTCCACCGGCGTCTCCGACGGCCTGGCCTATCTGAAGGCCCTCAAGGACACCGGCAACGTCACGTTCTACACCGACGGTCCCACATTCCAGGCCGACTTCAAGACCGGCAAGACCGGCATCGTAATCGAGGGCCCATGGGGGTCCGGCGACTTCGAGAAGGCGCTCGGCGCCAACCTCGGCATTGCCGAGATCCCGGCCGGCCCCAAGGGCAAGGCTCTGCCGATGTCCGCACCTGACGGCTGGTACATCAACATCAACATCAGCGACGCGCAGAAGGCCCTCGCGACTCAATTCGCTCTCTGGGAGGTCAGCGCGGCCGGTGGCGAGCAGACATTCGCCGACCAGGCCGGGCACCTCCCCGCGGTCAAGGATGCGACCGTCTCAGACCCGATCTCCAAGGGCTTCGCGGCGCAGATCCTCGACAGCTACCCGCGGCCACAGACCAAGCAGCTCAACAACTACTGGAGCAACTGGGGCAACGCCTTTGACTCAGTGGTTGTGAAGGGTACCGACCCGGTCGCAGCGGTCAAGACCGCCTGCGATGCGATGAACAAGGCCAACGGCTTCAAGTAAAGCAGTTCGCGAAGGGCGCCGGACTCTCCGGCGCCCTTCGATTCTCGATCCCGGGCGGCGGAGGCTTCCGGCGCCCTGCGCTCTTACACACCAGGGGACCGGTATCCGGCCCGCGACGCCGTGATGCCGGAGGATCCCTGGGGCCCACACGTGGCACTGGAGATCTGAGGAGCGGCTCCAAAGCGGGACCGCCAGACACAACCTGGAGGGTGTGACCTTGAGTGCCCCATCGAAGGCGACGTACGTGCGGCAGCACCGGCTCTTCGGTGCCGACGCTCGGGTCGCTTTCCTTTACCTGATCCCGGCGTTCGCGGTGATGTCGATCATCACCTTCTATCCCCTGCTTTACCAGGTCTGGATGTCCTTCACGGACTTCCAGACCCAGAACCTGAGGTCCGGCGCTCCCACGCCACCGTGGATCTGGTTCGGCAACTACATCAAGATCCTGACCAACGACATCGCGGGCATCCCGAACTACGACTTCCTCAGGCTCCTCGCCTTCAACCTGTTCTGGGCGTTCAGCAACGTGATCATTCATGTCTGCCTGGGCGTGGCGATCGCGCTCTTGCTCAACCAGAGACGTCTGATCGGTCGTCAGATCTACCGCGCCATCTTCGTGCTTCCGGTCGTGATCCCGCCGATCATCGTCGCCACGGTCTGGCGCAACATGTTCGATACGAGCAACGGGGCGATCAACTTCCTCCTCGCGATCATCTTGCGTATGCCGCCGGGCGGAGTGCAGATCGCGTGGCTGACGGACCCGGGCAATCCAATCCCGTTCTTCCCGCTGCTGCCCCTCTCGTATTTCGCTCTCCTCACGGCGAACGTCTGGCTTGGCTGGCCCCTCAACGCCGTCGTCGCTACGGGGGCCCTTCAGAGCATTCCGCAGGACTTGTATGAAGCTGTCGAGATCGACGGCGGCGGACCCTGGACCAAGTTCAGAGTCGTGACCCTGACTTACCTGCGACCGGCGATGCTTCCATTCGCGATCTATGGCTTCGTGATCACCTTCAACCTGTTCTACCTGTCGTACTTCATGTCCGCCGGAGGACCCTTCGGCAGAACGGAGCTGCTCGTGACCCAGGCTTACCGGCTGGTCAACGACCAGCACCTGTACGGTGTCGCCGCGGCATTCTCCGTGATCATGTTCCTGATCCTGCTGGTTCTCACGCTTATCACCAACAGGCTGACGAAAGCGACGGCCAGCTATGTCGACTGAGCGAATCCCAGATAGCCATCAAGGAGGGCTCGATCGATGACCGGCGGTACGCAAGCGATCGCCCGGCCAATTGCCCGGCCCGCCGCGGCGATCAAACGACGGCGCGTCTTCCGGGGCCTGAGGAACCAGGCCCTGATGCAGGCGCTGTGCATCCTGGTGACCATCACGGTCCTGTTCCCGATCGTATACGTGTTCGGCGTGGCCCTCGATCCCCGCAACATCGCACGGCCCGACGGATTGAACCTCATCCCGCCGAACCCTTCTCTCGCGGCCTTCGGGACGGCGATCGCCAACCCATCGCCAAACCCCATCTCGTTCGTGGATCTCGCCCTCAACAGCCTCAAGCTGGCCATCAGCACGTCGCTGGTCAGCGTGGCCTTCGGTGTGTCGGCCGCATACGCCTTCTCGCGGCTCAAGTTCAAACTGCGGTCGGTCCTGATGATCGCGGTGCTGGCAGTGCTGATGCTGCCTTCGGTTGCCACGATCGCGCCCCTGTTCGTGCTGCTCAACGGTATCAAGGTTGGCGACTTCATCCTCCGGAACTCGATCCCCGGCGTGGCGCTGGCGCTGATCTCAGGAGCGCTTCCGTTCGCGATATGGAACCTGAAGGGCTACCTGGACACGATCCCAAAGGACCTCGAGGAAGCGGCGACCATCGATGGCTGCACCCGCAACCAGTCCTTCCGATACGTGATCCTGCCGCTGGCCATGCCGGCCCTGGCAGTCACCGCGTTCCTGGGCTTCGTCGCCGGGTGGACCGACTTCTACTTCTCCTGGATGTTCCTGGATCATACGAAGGACTTCACTCTCACCATGGCCCTCTTCGGGATGGTCGGAACCTACGCATCCACCACACCGTGGAACACTCTGTCGGCCTTCGCGATCCTGGTATCGTTGCCGGTCTCCGTCGTGTACCTGATCTTCCAGCGGTGGATCATCGGCGGCCTGGCGATCGGTGGTGTCAAGGGCTAACCGTAGCCGTTGCACCAAAGGCGGAGCGGGCCGTGCCGGCTCTGGTACGGCCCTCCTCGCCCGAGGCCTGGCTGGTGCCCAAGGGCGTTCGACTGTGCGGTGGGCAACCGCCGCGAGTCCGAGGCGGCGCGCGCCTCAAGATCTAGGCCGCGAGCGGCGACCACACCAGGTCCGTGGTTGAGATGCCGCGCAATCTGGTGGCCGACGTTTCCTGCAATGCGGAGTAGTCCACACGTGGAATCGACCGTCTCCTTCTCGCTGATCATTCACAACCACCAGCCTGTCGGCAACTTCGGTTGGGTCATCGAGGACGTCTACGAGCACGCATACGCGCCGCTGCTGGATGCGCTCGAGCGTCATCCTGGGGTTCGCCTGGCTCTCCACTACACCGGACCGCTGTTGCAGTGGCTCACTGCCAACCGCCCGGAAGCTCTCGACCAGATTCGCGCACTGGTGAATCGCGGCCAGATCGAAATCGTCGGCGGCGCCTACTACGAGCCGATCCTGATTACCCTGCCGGATCGCGACCGCCACGGCCAGCTGGTGCGCATGGGTGATGAGCTGGAGCGGCTGTTTGGGCGCCGGCCCGCCGGCGCCTGGCTTGCCGAGCGGGTGTGGGAACCGTCTCTGGCCTACGACCTTGCCGCAGCCGGCTACCGCTGGACCATCCTGGACGACAGCCACCTCCGGGCCGCGTCGATCAAAGAGGACGCGATGTGGACCGCGTTCACGACCGACGATCGAGGTCTGCGACTGACCGTGCTCGGGACCGAACAGGGGCTGCGGTATCGCATCCCGTTCAAGCCCGTCGAGGACGTGATTTCCTACCTGGCGGAGCGGCGGACCCCGGATGGGCGGTTCGTCGGGGTGATGGGCGACGACGGCGAGAAGTTGGGCGCATGGCCGGGCACCTTCGCCTACTGCTGGAGCAACGAGCGTTGGGTCGAGCGGTTCTTCGAGGCCATCGAAGTCAATGCGGCGTGGCTGAAGACGGTCACGCCATCATCCTGGCTGGAGCACCAGCCGCCGACGACTCGGGCCTACTTCCCGACGGCTTCGTATGTGGAGATGACCGAGTGGGTCCTGCCGCCTGACGAGACGCCGATCTTCTCCCGCTTGCTCGATACCGCCCGCGAGAGGGGACTGCCGGAGGCGCGCTATCTGCGCGGCGGGTTCTGGCGCAACTTTGCCGCTCGATACCGCGAAGTCAATGAGCTGCACAAGCAGATGCTGCGAGTATCGGCCAAGGTGGACGCCATGGCTCCGGGGGCAGCTCGGGAACGCGCCACGGAGCATCTGTACCGCGGTCAGTCGAACGACTGCTACTGGCACGGTCTCTTCGGCGGTATCTACATCACTCACATGCGCATGGCCACCCTGGCCAACCTGATCGCGGCTGAGGACCTGGCAGAGACAGCGGCGGCCGCATCTACGCCCCCTGGCGCCGGGTCCTGGCCCTTCGGTGCGCACCTGGTCGACACCGACCTCGACGCCGTCGACGAGGTCCTGGTCTCCATGCCGAATCAGACGATCGTCGTCGATCCCGAGCACGGTGCGGGGGTTTCGAGCTGGGATCTTCGGGCGAGTCGCATGGCGCTTGGATCGGTGCTGCGCCGCCGGCCGGAGGCCTACCACGCCGACCTGATCGCGCATGAGCGCGCGGCCGAGGCTGGCGCCCTCGCCGGGCCTGGCGCCCTCGACGCCTCCGGAACTCCGAAGACCATCCACGAGATGGTCGCCGTCACGGAGTCCGGTCTGTCGTCCCGCCTCCACTACGACCGCCACGAGCGTCGAAGCGGCCTGATCCACCTCCTGCCGGCCGGGGGCGCGACCACCGCCGACCAGTTGGTCTCGGCGACGTACGACGAGCTGGGTGACTTCGTCGAAGGCGCTTTCGAATTGGTCGAACTTGCCGACGACCGGCTGCTGGCGCGGCGAGCCGGCACGGTCACTCAGCCAGGGGAGCCGGGCGCGCTCGTGGTCGAGAAGGCGTTTCGCTTTGCCGGCGGTCGCCTCGATCCCAGCCTGCAGCTATCGACGACCGTCAAGAACACGGGTGATGCCGAGCTTTCGTTCGAGCTGGCGGTCGAATGGAACGTCAATATGCTGGGCGGCGGCCACAACCCGGACGCCTGGTACGAGACCGACCCGGGCAACCGGGCGTCGCGGGTCCTTCACGACGCTCCCGGTGAGCTGGGCGCCGTTCCATGTCTCGCCTTCGGCAACGACTACGAGGGTGTTCGGGTCGAGGCCGCGATCGAACCTGCCTCAGCCGTGTCGTGGTATCCGGTCGAGACTATCTCGAATTCCGACATCGGTTTCGAGCGCGTGTACCAGGGGAGCTCGATGCTATTCCGCTGGCCGGTCAGCCTCGCGCCAGCCGCGAGCCGCACCTTCACCGTCAGCTTTGTCGTGGCTCAGACACGCGACCACGCCATCGAGGAGCAAGAGCAGCTCGGCGGCTCCGCGAGCTCACCCGGGCGCGACGCTCAGGCGGTCTCTCGGTCCCGGGCGACCACCTAGGCCGAAACCTCTACCGGACATACTCGCCCTCGCGGGTTGCCGGCCGAGGAGCCCACGATCAGCTGCTCAGTTTCGGTGGCGGTAGGTCTACGAGGCACTCGGGAGAGTCACTCGGTCGTCCTCGTCAACCTCCTGGGGAGGTGACTCCACGTCGTATGTGAGCGGCACCGCCGACCACAGGCGGGGTGCGGAAGCCCTGGCGACGACGGTCGGTGTTCATTCGGTCGTCGGCGAGGCGCAGCGCGTCGGCGAGGCGTCCTCCAGCGATCGGCTGTGCCCAGCCGAGGGCCAGCCGGACGCCGACTCCGCCCGCCTCGAGCCACGAGTTGCACGCAGAGCGCACTCGCTCGGCGTAGCTTCGTGCGGCCACCTCGTCCGTTTCCGGCAGCAACGCGACGAAACGCGCAGGCCCGGTGCGCGCGAGGGAATCCGCGATGCGGGCGTTCCGCCGCATCGCCGCCTCGACGGGCGGGACGAGCCGGTCCGCGGCGTCCTGGCCGAGTATGGAGGCGAGCGAGTCGAGGCCTTCGAGCTCAGCGACGAGGAGCGTCACCGGCCGGCCATAGCGGGCGAAGCGGTCCTGCTCGTGGACGAAGGCCTCGTCCCACGCCCGGCAGGTCGCGAAGCCGCTCGTCGGACCGACGAGTGTCTCCTTATCATCGGCATCTTCTCTCTCGGATACGTCGCCTCGGACGAATGCCCGAATCGCCGAGTCGGTTCTCGGGTCGTCGTGGGGCGGCAGTTTCCAGCGCCTGGACCGTCCGGACCGGAGTCGGGAGCCCGAGGGAACGTCGTCGTCAATCACATCGACAGTCTCGATCGCAGCGGGAGTGGTTGAAGGGGGCGTGCCCGACACGTCCGGATGGGGGAGCCTCCGCACCAACGCGGTTCGGCGCCGAGGCGACCGTCGAGGGGTGCGCTGGCACGGATCCAAGCATGGCAGCAAGCATATCAACCAGGGCTGAGTCTGCCCGGCCCGCGGCCCCGCCGCCGGTCGCCAACACCGCGAGCGCGATGAGCGGCTTTCTCACTTTCCCGGTGGTTCCGAAACGTTCAGGTGGACGTCTGACCCACGCCCAACTGTCAGGCGGTCTGCCGTTTCCCGCCAGGCGCCCACAGACCACCAGTGTCGGTTATCCAGTCGGCCACTCGGTCGCATGCGGCGTCGATGTCGTCGTCCGAAACGTCCAGCTCGAGGACCGGCAGCTTCGACTCGCGGGCCAGCTCACGGAGCAGCTCCTGTTCGGTGATGAAAGGGCTCAGGTCGTCGTACTGGCTCGGTTTGCCGGAGACCCGAAGCCGCTCCTGGCGCGCCGCCTCGAACGTCTCGGGGCGCCGAACGCAGAGAACGATGTGAAAGCCCAGGGGTAGCAGGCGATCCTCGAGCCAGCCGAAGTCGTAGTCGACACCACGTTCGGTTCGCTGGCAGGCGCGAGTCGAGAGGTGGAACCGGTCGACGATCCACGAGTAGTACGGCATCAGCTCGAACAGGTGCACCCACGTCGCGAACGTCTCGAGCGCCCGAGCCTCCTCGTCGGCGGCGAAGTTGACAAGGCCGCGGCCCCACGGGTACGGCGTGAATGCGCACCACTCCCCGGAGATGATCGGGGAGGGGTAGGGGTAGCGGCGTGGTCCGACTATCCGCGGGTGCTCGTTGAGCGCGAACGCCAGATCGGTCTTGTGGGTGAGGCGCGTCCCCTCGAGGATGACCTTGGGCGTGAGCTTGGCGGACATCTACCAGTGCTCGTAATGCACGATTGCCTCTAGCGGCTTGCGGCCGCCGGCCCGCTTCGCCCAGGTCAGTGCCTCGGGGTTGAGGGGATAACCGAACGAGAGCATGAACTCGCACCAGCGGTCGGCTGGATAGCGCAGTAGTTCGCGCGCCAGCGCCTGGTCGTAGACCGTGGCGGGAACGCTGCCTATGCCGAGTTCCCAGGCGGCGAGGGTCATGTTCTGGGCAGCCCGGCCCAGGTCCCACATGATCGAGTACGGGGCTTCGTGCGTGGCCGGATCGGGCACGACCAGGGCCACTGCCGCGGCGGCGTCGGCGACGTGGCCGGCATACGGACCCACCCCGGCAAGCTTGCCCAAATGGTCACGGTCCGTGCAAACGATGAAGTCCCAGTTCTGCTGGTTCTTCGAGCTGCCGGATCGCCGTCCCGCGTCGAGGATGCGCAGAAGGTGCTCCGGCTCGAGCGGTTGATCGCTGAATTTGCGTATCGCTCGGGTGGTGTCGATTGCCTGCCAGGTGTCCATCGATGCCTCCGTGTAGCGAATTGCGCGCGGCCGCGATGCGTGCGGCGAGCTCGGCCCGGTGCCTCCGGGCGCCCGAGCCTCGCGTCACGGCCGCTCCTATTCTCAGTCGAAGGAAAGGCTTGGATCGGTTGAAGGCGTCTTGCCGGGCAACGCACCGAAGCCGTAGGTCGGGTCTTTCGGGCGTTCGACGACGCACGCGGCAGCACGATCCCCGGCGGCTTCCGGTGAGACCGGGCCACCCAGCCAGGTCGCGAAGAACGCCGCAGTTCGGCGCCGACAACCGGCGTCCTCGTACAACCAGCGGTGTCCGAAGTCGGGCAGCACGAGCGTCTCTACCGACGGATCCCCTTCCGACCGTTCGTCGACCGCGGCCCGCCCGATCAGTTCGAGGTGCTCCACCGGCACGCCGTGATCCTGGGCGCCGTGGACCAGGAACAGCGGCCCGCGGTATCTGGCCGCCGCCACGAGGGCGCTCGCGTCGGTCAGCGAGTGGCGCCGCGGCGCGAGCAAGACCACGGCGGTGATCCAGGCGAGCGGCGTGGCGATGGGCTCGGGGATGCTCATCTCGGCCATTTCGAACGTCTTGCGGGTCGTCCGCACCAGGTCGGCCGGGGCGGAGAGGCTGACGACGGCCCGAATCAACGGCTCTCGGGAGGCGGCCACGATCGCACCCGCGGCGCCCATCGAATGGCCCAACACCCCGACGGTGGACACGTCCGGCCTTGCCGCCAGCCAGCAGACCGCCGCCTCCGTGTCCTCGGCGAATTCGGGCACGTTGACCGGCAGCGTCTCGGGCGGATTGTCGCCGTGGCCGCGTACGTCGAACACCAGGCAGTGGAAGCCGGCGGCGTGGAGGTATCGGACGTGGGCGAACGTTCGACCGCGGTTCGATTCCCAGCCGTGGACGATGACGATCGCCGGTCGACGGTCGACCGCCAGGCCCGAGGCGGCCGGTGGGACCTCAGCTGCAGCGTGGCGCCGGCGAGGGGCGGCAGCGGGCTCTGCCGGAACGAACCAGCCGCCGAGCTCGTGGTCGTCGGCGGGAATCGTGACCTCCTCGAATGCCAGCCCGAACTCGGCAGGCGTGGTGTCCACTGGACTGCGGCGCGGGAGACCGACGCGCTCGCGATAGCGCAGGGCGAACCTGTGCGCCGCCGCCAGCGCGGCAGCGCCGCCGGTGAGCGCTGCCAGTCGAAGCCATCGAGTTCGGTGGGAGCGTTTGGGTCGAGACATGAGGGTAGGGGACGCCACACGGGCCGGCATGTCAAGAGCGATCCTGCCGCGGATGCGCTCGCCGGCGCCGCCGCGGGCATCGGTCGGGCGGGGCGGCGGCTGCCGCGGATGCGCTCGCCGGCGCCGCCGCGGGCATCGGTCGGGCGGGGCGGCGGCAGCCGGGACCGCGGCAGCCGGCGCCGCCGCGGGCATCGGTCGGGCGGGGCGGTGGCCCCACCCCAGGTAGACTGGTGGGATGCCGCGAAACCCTTTCGTCGTGCTCGGGCTGTCCCCGGACTCGACCATGGAATCGATCAAAACGGCGTGGCGGCGCCTTGCCCGACAGCACCATCCGGACATCGCGAGCGGCGACCCGGCCGTGGAGCGGCGCGCCACCCGGACGATGGCGGAGATCAACGCCGCGTATCAGGAGTTGCGCGATCCCGAGAAACGACGGGTGCATCGGGACGCTGCTGCGCGAGCGGCACATGTCGGAGGGGGTGTGCCGAGCGGTGGTGGCACGCCCGGCGACGGTGGCACGGGTGGTGCGACCGAGGGCGCTTCCGGTCGCCCCGGATGGGTTTCGAGGCACAGCTCAGTCCGACCGGTGACGGCCAGGATCGACACCAGCGCGCTCCTTCGGCCGCGCAACGCCACGCTGCGGCCTCTGGACCACAGCCCACTCCCAGGGCTGCCGCCGCGGCCGCGATCGATCAACGGGCACGAGCCACCGCGAGCTTCGACACCGACTGGACCGACGCACCGGCGACGCGGCCCGAGCATGGAGGCCGATCTGCCGACGCTGCCCGAGGCGCTGGGCACGCGCCTCAAGTTTGGGAAGTTCGCGGGCCTGACGCTGGGCGAGGTGGCTGCGATCGAGCCGTCCTACGTCGAGTGGATCGTCCGGACGATCGACCGAGACCCCGAGATCAGCCTGGCGGCACGGGTCGTACTGCGGTTCCTGGCAGCTGGCCCGGCTCGGCGTCCCCGCCTCGACACGTTCGTTCCCCGCGGCTGAGCGCCGCAGAAACGGAACGGCCCGCCCGGCGTGCGAGCGAGCCGTTCCACCCCTCTATGGGGCATTACACCGGGCCGCCGACCAAGAGCCCATGCTGGCCGAAAATCCTGGTTGCTCGGGTCGTGACCGGCTCCGGCGGCCTCCTCTTACGAACGGCCATTCGTCTCAAGAGCGGAGGTCGCGATTGACCCGATCCGTGTCCGACGCCCCTGGCACCCTCGGTGCATCTCGGCGGCCAACTTCCAGGCTAGTCGGGCGCGATCGAAGTTCAATGGCCCCTACGATCCCGGCCCAAGGACTCCTAAGTAAGGCGCGTCCTGGCACCGCTTCATGCCCTGCCGCCGCGGCGTGCGTGATGGCAGCGCCCGTCACGACCGCCGCGCGTTACTATCGGCCCATGTATGCCGATGGTTTGTCATTCCTGGACGAAGAGCGCGACGCCTGGCGGCCCTTCGAGGCACTGCTGGAGCTGACGGACGAACAGCTGGAGCGACCGCTGGCCGGTGCGCACGGCTGGACCGGTCGCGATCTGATGGCGCACCTCGGCGTCTGGATCGAATGGTGGCTCAACATCGCCCGCGAGCTGGCGGTCGGCCCGAAGAGCCCGGTGTTCGACGAGCTGAGCGCCATCAACAAGGAGTGGGAGGACCAGGGAGACGTACTGAACGCCCGCTACCAGGCCGAATGGGCCGCCCTGCCGATGTCCGAGATCCGGCGCCGCTTCTCGACGCTACCTGGCGAGCTTCGCGGCTACCTGACGGTGGTGCCGGAAATGCGCTGGCTCAAGGATTCGGAGCGCCTGAGGTCGCTGTTGGGCAGCACGACTGAGCACTACGCCGAACACGAGGCGGACCTGCGGGCCATTCTCGACACGGCCGGCAGCTGATCCGCCGCCCGTCGGGGGCGGGTCAGTCCCTCCGATGCCTGCACGAGCACACCGAACGCCTGCAACGAGCCAGGAGAAGCGCATGACCGATGACCACGGACCGAATGGGAAGGCGACGACGGAAACCGCACCCGAGGCGATGGACCGTCAGGCCGCGGAGCTGGATGGCGTCCAGAGGAAGGTCGCCGGCGGTGCCGTCGACTACGCCCGGGGCGGCCTCGTCTTCGCCGCCCGCGAGGGTCGTAGCCTGAGCTTCCGCCTCCGCCCCGAAGTCGTCGATGCCGCATTGAGAACGCCGGACACGGCGCGCTCGAGCCGGGGGTCGCAGTGGATATCGCTGTCCCCGACCGAGATGGACCCGTCCACGCTTGACCGCGTCACGGCCTGGTTCGAGAGCGCGTGGCGCCTGGCCGGAGAGTCGAGTCCGGGCGGCACCTCGCTCCACTAATCGGTCGGTGCGGCCGCCTCCGTGGTCCGCCGGCCACGACATAGCACGACCCCGGCCTGAGGGGGGAGGCCGGGGTCGTTAGGCGGAGTCGAGGGGAAGGCTCCGTTTGGCATTCGATATTGCGCGAGCTGTCGCTCAGCTGGCGGGCTTAGCGTACTGCGAGAGTTGAAATCTCGCCTCGAACTGCTCGGCCGGCATCGCCCCAACGACCGCCATCGGCTGCTGGCCGGGGCGGAAGAAGGCGATTGTGGGCAGGGTCATGATCTGCAAGGCCTGAGAGACTCCCGGGTTCGCGTCGACGTCCATCTTTACAACATCGATGGAGCCGGAGTACTTCTCGGCGATGCGCTCGAGTTCGGGCGCGACCATGCGGCACGGGCCGCACCACGATGCCCAGAAGTCGACGATGATCGGTCGCTCTGCGTTGAGTACGACCTGCTCGAACGTCTCGTCCGTGACTGCTTTGACTTCGGCCACCTGGTGATGGTCCTTTCTACCTGAACGGTCTCGACCGCCGCTTGGGGTCAGCCAGCGATTGACTGGAGGAGTTGGCAGGCCTCGAGGATCCGAGGATCCGCGAGCCGATAGTAGATGGCGTTGCCGTCCCGGCGGGTGAGGACGAGGCCCGAGTTCCGCAGGACCGCAAGGTGCTGGCTCATGTTCGGGACGTGGCAGCCGACCCGGTCGGACAGCTCGCGCACCGAAAGCTCGCCGTCGGCGAGCGACTGGAGCACGCACAGGCGCTTGGCATCGGCGAGGGCTCGCGCCACCGCCGCGCTTCGCTGCCTGGACACTTCCAGATCGCCAACGTCGAGCATGTCGCAACCATACGACAGTTTGCGCAACGACGCAAGCAGATTGTGAGCATGAGGCGGCCGGGTGAGCATCCGCCAGACAGACGTCACGCACCGGTCCGCGCCGGCGGTCGCCCGACCATCGCCGCCCAGGCTGACCCGTCGCCGCCCGATGAGTCGCGGGTGACCGAACCGGCCGACGAGCCAGGACGAAGCTCCCCGTCGCCCGCCCTCGATGGCCCGATGAGTCGCGGGTGACTGAACCGGCCGCGCTGCCGCGCAGCCCGGGCGAGCTGGCCGAAGTGAGTTCGTCGGCCGCATGCGCGGATTCCCAATCAAGGCACGCCGCCGTATGGGATGCTCTGGCCGTGAGCTGGGCAACACTTGGCCGTCGTCGTGCCAGGACCTTCCGGGTGGTACACGCTGCGTGGTCCGTGGTCGGCCTCACGAGCCTCGGCTACATTTGGGTCTGTGCCGCGACGAGACGGCGCGATCGACGTCTCTGGGCGAGTGTCGCATTCCTCTCGATCGAAGGCGTGGGGCTCGTGATTGGGCGCGGCGACTGCCCGATGGGACCGCTGCAGGAGCAATGGGGCGATCCGGTGCCGTTCTTCGCGCTCGTGCTGCCGCCGCGTGCCGCGAAGGCCGCGGTCCCGCTTCTGGCCGTGGCGTCGGTCGCCGGAGTCCTTGCCGTCGCCCTGCGGCGACCGAGTCGGACCCGTCCGCCGGCGGCCACATAGCCGCGGCGGCGATCGACCTACCCGGCCGAGGCATCCACCGCGCAGCCTAGGCCCCGCCGAGATGGACGGTTATGGCTACGATGACTGCATGGACGACAGCGGCGGATTCGGTGGCTTCGGAGGAGAGCGGGGGCCTGGAGTCGGCGGCGATCCGCGCGACCCCAGGCTGGCCGGAAGTGCCGGCGGTTTGGGCGGGCTAGGTCCAGGCGGGCTCCAGGGGCTGGCCAGCGTCCTGGGTGTCGGTGGTCTGCAGGGTCACGATGCCCGAGACCCGCGCGGAATGCGGGTCGGCGGCCGCGATGCCCGCGACGTCCGCTCCCAGACGGGTCGCGACATGGCCGGCGTCGGCGGCGGAGAGAAGCTCGAGGCGATCGAGATCCATGGCGAAGGCAGGCCCGCGGGACCGAACGCCGCGCTCGAGCCCGCTACCGTCGGCATCGATTCGACCGGAGTGACGCTATCCATCGGAACCGGCCGGCCGATCCGAGCCGGCTTCCGCGACATCAGCCTCATCGCGATCCAGCAGTCGACGGCGCTGCTCGTCTTTGGCGATGGCCCGGACGCGATGCGGTTCATGCTCGAGAAGTTCGGGGATCGCCTCGGGCCGATGGTTCGGCTCCTGCGAGAGCTTCGGCTCAAGCAGCGTCTCTCCGACGGCCTCGTGAAAGTGCCCGACGATCCAGCCGAGCTGGTCGAATTCGCCTGGGAGCCCACGATCGACCCGCTCGGTCCCGGGCCAGACGGGCCGGCTGCCGCGACGACGGGCATAGGCCAGCTCGTCGTCCATCCCTGGGGTTTCGTGGTCTGCCCGCTCGACGAGCGCGCCACCTGGGTTCACTTCCGGCGCGCATCGATCGACGCCGTAACCACCCCGAACCCCGGTGAAGTGGCCGTGAACGGCTCGCCCGGCACGCTGACGCTGCGGGGGCTCGGCGCGGCGGCGACCCGGATGCACGACACGCTGGGCAAGCTGCGCGATGGCGCCTTCGACGACGCCGCGGGTTTCGTGGAGCAGCTGTTGCCGGACGCGCCCTTCGGGGTCCGCCAGAAGGCCTCGAGTTCGCTCGTGGACGGCCGGCCGACACGACCCGAGGTGTTCGGCGACGCGGGTTGGCCGATCGTCGAGACGGCGGTCCTGGGGGAGCCGATCTTCGCCGAGAGCTACCAATCGCTGTGCGCGACCGCCGGTTCGGCCGCGCCCAGGTGGGTCGCAATGTCGCCGGTGGATCCGGGCGGCACGGACCCGAAGATCTGGTTCCTGATCGCCATGCCCGGCAACCTGGTTGCTCTCGAGCTGGTGACCGCCGGCGCGCACGCCACTTACTTCTACCGCGTCATGCCGCGGGCGCAGTACAAGGGCGAACCGCCCGAGAAGCTGGGGATTGCGGCGGAGCAGGCAGTTCGGGACATCAGCGAGGCTCTCGTCGACTGCCGGTTCCTTCGTGAGCCGATGGCGCTTCCCGCCGATCAACTGCGCCTGCCGAAGTACCTTCGCTACCGGCTCGCCCTGGCGGTGCTGCCGACTCTGGCGTGGGCGAGAGGCAGGTTCGTGGCCCGGATCGTCCATCGTGACCCGGCGAGCTGGTCGGCGGCGGTGGCGGACCTGATCCGCTGGCACGCGACCGCCCGAGACGAGGCCGCGGAGTGGCCCGGCCGCGCGGCTCAGGAAGCGGCGATCTCGCAGGCCGGCGCCGACGACGGCGACGGTGGCGGCGATTCGGGCGCGGCCGTCGATGGCGACGCCGACTCCAGTGCGGATCCAGGGGCGACCGCGGCCGCGACCGGCCCCGAGAACTCGTCAACTGCGAAGAACAAGCCTTCGGGCACCTTAGGCTAGGAGGAGCGGACGATGCCGACTTTCAAGCACCCGTGCCCCTACTGCGACAGGTTCATCGACCGGGCCGTCGCTGCCTGCCCGTTTTGCGGCCAGGTGGACCCGTTCGCGCCCAAGCGCTGCCAGAACTGCCGCAAGATCGTCGAAGACCCGACCTGGGTCGTCTGCCCGTCGTGCGGCCAATCGCTGATCGCGCCGCCTCCGGGCGCTGCAACCACCGCCACGACGGCCGGGGCGGGTGCCGCGGCGCCTGCCGCGTCATCGCCGGCCGCGCCCGCGCCGAACGTTGCCAGTTCCGGGGCAGCGGCTCAGCCCGCCACTCCGCCGCTTCCGCCCCGCCCGCCAATCAACCCGGACGCGGCCCCGCCCGTTCTAAAGTCGGCTGGCGCATGCAGCGGTTGCGGCGCGGCACTCCCCGCGGGCGCCCGCTTCTGTACGGTCTGCGGGACACTTGCCGGAGCGTAGCCGCTGACGCCGGACGGCCGCCGATAATCTCCCTCTTCGCAAGGAGGGACGACGCAATGCGGATCATCCGCCCGATCGATCAGGAGCGATCCTCACGAGGGGCGTTCTCGCGGGGAGTTGCCATTTCGCGTAACACCGGAGCCCAGAACCTCTGGGTGGCTTACGCGGAGATGGCCCCCGGCGCCGTCTCCGGCGCGCACCATCACGGGCCCGCGGAGACGGCGATCTTCATTGTCGATGGATCCGCGCGGTTCTTCGTGGGTCCGGATCAGAGCGAGGCGCTCGACGCCGAAACCGGCGATTTCGTGTGGGTCGAACCCGGCGAAGTCCACGTCGAAATGAATCGGAGCCCGGCCGAGCCACTACGCATGGTCGTCGTCCGAACGCCCGACGACATCGCCGTCGATGCGCCGTATTCGAGGGCCGCGCTGCCCGGCGATCACTCGAGCTGACTTCTGCAGGATTCGCTAGGCGACTTTGTTGCCGCAGTTACCGCAGAAGCGTGTGTCGGCCGCCAGCTCGGCGCCGCACTTGCTGCATTTGGGCGTGCCCAGAGCAGTGCCGCAGTTGCCGCAGAACTTCTCGCTGCCGATCGGCTTGCCGCAGTTGGGGCATTCCGTGGCTCGAGCGCTGAGGTCGCCCGAGAAGACCTGCTGACCCTGCATGGCCTGGCGCATCTGGTTGAGCTCGACGGACGAGCGCTCCGCCTCCATCTCAGTCGCGAGGTTCGGTGCGCAGTTGACGCACAGGCCGCGCTGCTTGTTGAAGCAGGTTTCGTCCACCCAGTTGTTGCACCGCACGCAGCGGTGGAACAAGGGCATGATCTCGTTGGAAGCCTTCTGGAGTGCCTTGTCCCGGGCGTCCCGGTCGGTGATGTCCTGAGCCGCGTCGGCCGCGTTGCGTGCTCCCCAGAGCCCGCCGATGATGCTGCTCGCGCCGCCGAGGATCGAGGCACCGGTGCCAAGCAGATTCTTCTGCCACTCGCTTCTGTAGCCGCTGCCGCATATGTCGCAGCGGAATTCGAACTGGTAGCCCTGGTTGGTCGAGAGGTCCTGGTAGTTGCTCGTGAACGGGGTGAAGCCCGGCATTCGACCCACTCCTGAGTGGCGGCCGCGTGGCGGCCTCGGCTGCGACGTTGTGTCCGAATGGTAACGCCACCGGCGCGGGGCTGAGCGTCCTCAATGTCGCCCGGTCAAGGCAGAACGGCCGGCTCCAATCGAGCGGCCATCTTCCCAGCCGCGGCGCACGCCCCGCCCGAGCTGGCAGGGCCTGTTCCGCACGCCTGGATCTCGGGGAAGATCTCTACCAGGAAGAGGCCGTGAATGGAGGCGCCACCTCCAACCTGTCCGGCGCCGAATTCGTGATAGGCGCCGAGTTGCAGGCCAAGCTGCTGAACGCCAGGTGTCGATCCGAGCCAGGAGACCTCGTAGCACGGTGAGCCGGCGACGTCGCAGGAGTCCATCGAGGCCCCGGATATCCAGGCGTCCACGAGGTAAATGCCCGGTCGATTGGGCCAAGCCGCGAGCACCTGCGGTACCGTCCACACCATTCCATCCGGGCCCGAGTTCAAGAGTTCGCCCTGCTCGCCCTGACCAACCGTCCAGCCAGGCGTCACCCTGTCGGCGACCTCCACCTCGAAGTCTTCGCACGTCGTCTGGCACCACGGCCGCTTGTCGATCACGTACCGGCCGACGAGATGACCCGGATCGGCGGCCACGAGGGCTGAAACCTCCGCGGCTGTCAGGGGTCGGTTTCCGGGCCCGATCAGCCCCGTCGGGGCGATCGGCCGGGCCTGCGTCGGCGCGGCGACCGGCGTCGCGGGCGGAGCGGTCGTGGGCGTCGGAGTTAGCGCCGGCGAGGCTCTCAGTTCCGGTATGGAGATGTCGGCAACCCTCGCCAGGACTCGCCACGCGCCGCAGCCGCGATTTTCCTGCGGCGAGGCGTACGGGCATTGCTCGGTGACGGAGCGGACGACGTAGACACCGTAAGTGCCGCCCACACTCCGCGGCACGGAGTCGATCTGATGGACACCACCGGCTTCGACGTGACGTTCAGGGACAGGCAGGAGGGGTGAGCCCGAACCGGCCGTCTCGGAGGATCCGAGTCCGGTCTGCGCGGCCACGGATGCATCGACCGGTTCGTCGGCGAGCCAGTCGGCGTATGGGCAGTCTTCGCCGTTCGGATCGAGAACGTCGCCGGCTGTCGGTGCCGAGGCACACGACTCAGTCAACTCGACTACCCCGAGCCAGCCCTCGACCAGGAACGTCTTGCCGGCGAGGGGCCATTCGTCCGCGACCTTGAAGGCGAGCCCCGTCGACGCCGGCGTGATCTCACCGAGCAGTCCCAGATATCCGGGTCCAAGGTATCGGAAAGCGAAGACGCCGGTGGTCTTGGGCGCGCCCAGACCGACGGGAACGGTCGCGCCCATCACGCAAACTTGGGACGCCATGCCCTCGACGACCCCGAGTGTCGGGTACCGGTCCATTGGGCAGACGTCCGTGCGAGCATCGATTGTGGCGGATGCCACCACAGTTGTGTTCATCGGCAGCGCCGGGCCGGCCATGAGGGAAGCAAGCTCGATGGTCGAGAGGGCGCGCCCGTCGGGATAACTGGCCGGCGACGTGGCCGGTGCCGTATGCAAGGCCGGGATAGCGACGGCGAGAACAAGGACCGCGACCAGCGCCACGGTGGCGCCGGCTCCGGCGAGTCGAGGGATGCTCCACGCCGGGCGCGGCCACTGAGCCCCAGGGCGGGTGTCCCGGGCTTCATCGAGCGCTGCGGACACCTCGGCCAGCAACCCGTCGGGAAGTCGACCGGCCGAGCGTCGCGCCAGATGCCCACGGATGTTCGGGTCGATCGGCGGAAGCTGGCTGCTCACCGGGACTCCTTCGCGAGCGCCGACTCAAGCGCCGCACGCGCGCGGTGGAGTCGGGACTTGATCGTCCCCTCGGGTGCCGCGAGCGTCGCCGCGATTTCGGCAACGGGCCGTTCATGAAGGTGGTGGAGGACGAGGACCGCGCGATCGTCTATCGAGAGCCGGGCGAAGGCTCGATCGAACACGTCGGCGTCGGCGGTTCGGTCATCCAGCGGTCGGTCGGTCGCAGCCGCCTCGCGGTCGCCTTCTGGATCGTCGAGGCTGATCTCACGGACGCGGGTCCGGGCTCGGCGCCGCAGATGCTGCCGGCACGCATTGAGGTTGATCCGCCCCAGCCACGCGTCGAAGGCGTCGGGATCGCGCAGGGCGTCGCGGTGGCACCAGGCCGAGACGAATGCCTCCTGGGTTGCGTCTGCGGCGTCAGCCTGGTTCCCGAGGATTGCGAGTGAGGTGCGGTACACGGCATCGATCCGGCTGCGGACGAGGGAATCGAAGGCAGCGCGATCGCCCGATCGGGCTCTCTCGACGAGCGCTCGCTCCATCCGCCTCCCTCTGTGCTCTACCTGTATCGATGCTTCGGGCCGGGCTCGGGTTGCATCTTCGTTGGCGAGCGGCCCAGCCTCGCAGCCGGGCGCCTGGCATACTCGCCTGATGCCGGATCACATCGTCCCGCTCGAACGGTTCCACGAAGCCAGGCGCGTCCTGGACGGCCGTATCGAACGCACGCCCATTCTGTCGTCCTCGACGGCGGGGCGAGTGCTGGCGGCGCGTGGCATTCGCGTGGCCGACGGGCGCGTGTACGCCAAGGCCGAGCATCTCCAGAAGACCGGCGCGTTCAAGATCCGCGGCGCGCTCAACAAGATGGGCGCTCTGACCGCGGCCGAGCGGGCCGCCGGCGTGATCACCCTCTCCGCCGGAAACCACGCCCAGGGAGTGGCTCTGGCCGCCCACGAGGCCGGCGTCCACGCCGTCGTGATGATGCCGGCGGGCGCCGTTCGCTCGAAAGTCGACGCGTGCCGTGGCTACGGTGCGGAAGTGATTCTCTTTGGCGAGCACGTGGGCGAGACATGGGCGCGGATGGACGAAGTTGCGGCCGAGCGCGGTCTGACCTTCGTGCCGCCCTTCGACGATCCGTGGATTCTGGCGGGGCAGGGGACAATCGGCCTCGAGATCCTCGACGACCTGCCCGAGGTGGACGTCGTCGTTGCGGGGATCGGCGGCGGGGCGCTTTGCACCGGCACTGCGGCCGCGATCAAGGAGACCCGGCCCGGCGTGCGCGTTTACGGCGTCGAGCCCGAACGATCCAACGCCCTGTCGCTTGCCCTGGAACGAAACGAGATCGTGCGAATCCAACCGGCGTCGGTGGCGGATGGGCTCGGTGCACCGTTCGCCGGGGAGTGGACCATCGCCATGGGCCGGCGCTACCTGGACGGGATAGTGCTCCTCGACGATCCCACGATCCTGGCGGGCGTCCGTTTCGCGCTGGAACGAATGAAGCAGCTCGTCGAGCCGGCCGGAGCCGCGGCTCTGGCAGCGGTTCTCTTCGGCAAGGTGCCGATCCACGACGGAGAGCGGGTCTGCGTGGTCTTCAGCGGCGGCAACGTCGAGACGGGCAGGCTAGGTGAGTTGCTGGCTGGCGCGGCGCCGCTGGACGTACCGCCGGCCGTCGGCTAGGGAGGCGACCGCGGAGAAGCGGGGTTGCTCGGCGGCCGGCTCAGTCACCCCTGACTCAACGGCCCACCGACGGCCGGCGATGGCGCCCCGGGCCGTCCTTCGTCCGCCGGTTCAGTCACCCCTGACTCAACGGCCCACCGACGGCGGGCGATGGCGCCCCGGGCCGTCCTTCGGCGGCCGGTTCAGTCACCCCTGACTCAACGGCCCACCGACGGCGGGCGATGGCGCCCCGGGCCGTCCTTCGTCCGCCGGCTCAGTCACCCCTGACTCAACGGGCCACCGACGGCGGGCGATGGCGTTGTCGGCAGGGCGGCCGATCCCGGGCGCGGCCACCGGCGCGGCCGCCGCCGAACTGATCAATCCACCCCCAGCTCGTGCAGCCGCGACTCATCGATGCCGAGGTGGTGAGCCAGCTCGTGGACGACGGTGATGCGGACCTCGCGTTCCAGGTCGGCCGGATCCGGGAAGTCCTCCACCAGGGCCATCCGAAAGAGCGTGATCTTGTTAGGCACGAATGCCCAGTCGGCGCCGTATTCGATCCGGGGCACACCCTCGTACAGTCCGTAGAGTCCGTCGTCCGGTCCGAGCCCGGCCTCGCGGAGTTGGCCCGCCGACGGCTCGTCGTCGATGACGATGGCCACCTCGTCCAGCGCCCGCGCGAACGGCTCGGGAATGGCGTCGAGGGCGCGGCCGACCAGCTCCTCGAAACGTTGGACAGAGCCCGTGCTCGATCGCCGGCGCGAGCTATCCCTGGGTCGCTTTGCCATCGCAATATGCTACGGCCCGCCCGCGGCTGGCGTAGTCGCGGGTCACCCGCCCGAGAGCCAGCCTCTGGGCGCTCGCGCGCAATGCTTGGGTTTGTCTGGGGCCTGCGACCGAAGACCGGGCACGGCGTAGCATTGGACCAAAGGAGCCCCAGCCATGCCGCCCGATCAGCCGCCCGACGACAAGCTCGACATGTACGCCCACATCCGCCAGCTCGTGGACTCGATCGAGAGCGATGACGACGGCGGGGACGCCGAGAGTCCCGATCGGGCAGGCGCGACCGACGAGTCGTTGCGCGCGATGCCGCGTCGTGAGCCGACTGGGGTCGAGCGGGCGGTCAGGGAGATCCTGCTCGAGATCGGCGAGAACCCCGATCGCGAGGGACTGCTTCGGACCCCCGAGCGCATGCACAAGATGTGGCTCGAGTTGACCTGTGGCTACCGTGTCAACCCGGATCGGCTGATCAACGGCGCCGTCTTCGACGTCGGTTACAGCGAGATGGTGGTCATCAAGGGGATTCCTTTCTACTCGCTCTGCGAGCACCACATGCTGCCTTTCTTCGGCACCGCCTCCGTGGGCTACCTGCCGAGAGGGAGGGTCATCGGACTCTCCAAGATCCCAAGGGTCGTCGAGATGTACGCCCGCCGGCTCCAGGTTCAGGAGCGGATGACTCAACAGATCGCCGACTTCCTTCAGGCCAGGCTGAACCCATATGGCGTTGGCGTGGTCGTAGAAGCAGAGCACCTGTGTCTGGCGATGCGCGGCGTCCAAAAAGGCGGCGCTGCGATGGTCACCAGCAGCGTGCTGGGCACCTTCCGGAGCTCCAAGGAAACTCGCGACGAATTCATGGCCCACCTTGAACGAGCGGTCCCGAGGGTCTGACGGGGCGGCCGCCCGAGCTCGAACTGCAGCGAAGCGATCGCTTCGGGCAGCGGCAATGGGAGTGCGACATGATCATCGATCCGAATGAGTCCAATCCACACCAAGAACCATGCCTCTCGTGCGGTGAGGAGACGGCCATGGGAGGCAGCTTCTACTCGGACCGGCACGCCGCGGAGTTGCCGGACGGGACACGCGGCTTCCTGTGCTCGGAATGCGTCAAACGCATTCGCGCCGGCGGCCACCACGAGGACCGGACGGATGCGCGAGGCGTGGAGGGTTCGGTCATAGTCCTGGCCCAGGGGTGGTTCTAGTCTTGCAGCGCCAACGGGCAGTGCCGAGCATCTGACGATTTCCGCCGCCACGCCGTCTGGGTATTCACTGGGGGGGACAGTCACGAATGGAAACCGACAAGCCCCGGCCCTCACGTGTTCGAGCGCGTGGACCTGATGCCGTTTTCGCCCCCGATCGCGGCCCCCGGCATGCAAGCCGCGTATACACCGGCCCCGATCCCCGCCGGAACCTCCGGTCGCTGCGGCATCTGCGGCGCTCCCAGGAGCGATCGCGTCCATGTCGACGGGGAGGCCGCGGCCGACGCCGAGTCGCCGCACTGGGGCTAGCGAGCCGCGCCGCTCTGAGTGACGCGGCGGGCTGCGCCTCGCCGCGGCTATCATTCGGGCATGACGGACCGACCGCTCAAGGTGCTCATCGCCAAGCCGGGCCTCGACGGGCACGATCGCGGAGCAAAGGTTCTCGCTCGCGGCCTCCGTGACGAGGGCTTTGAGGTCGTCTATACCGGGTTGCGCCAGACGCCCGAGATGATCGTCACGGCGGCTCTCCAGGAGGACGTGGATGTCGTCGGCCTGTCGATCCTCTCCGGGGCGCACATGACGCTGGTGCCGCGGGTTTGCAGCCTGATGCGCGACCGCGGCATGGACGACGTGCTCATCACGGCCGGCGGCATCATCCCCGACGACGACGTGCCCGCACTCAAGGAGAGTGGTGTCGCCGCTGTCTTCGGCCCCGGCACGACGATCGCCCAGGTGGCGGACTTCCTGCGGGCCAACGCCCGGCCGCGGGGCTAGCTCGAACCCGCGTGGCCGAGGCCAACGCCCCTGCCGCTGACGACGCGACGGTTGCGGCGCGAGCCGAGGAACTCTGCGATGCCGCGCTGGCAGGCGACAGGCGTTCTCTGGCTCGCCTGCTGACGGCGGTCGAGAACCGGACGCCGCTCGCCGAAGCCGCCATGAGGCGGCTGCACAAGATGGCCGGCCACGCCCAGCTCATCGGCATCACCGGCCCGCCGGGCGCGGGCAAGAGCACGCTCGTGGCCGCCCTCATCGCCGAGTTGCGACGCGCCGGACGTCCAGTCGCGGTCGTGGCGGTCGACCCCTCGAGCCCCATCACCGGCGGCGCCGTCCTGGGCGATCGCGTCCGAATGCAGGCCTACGCCTCGGACGACGGGGTGTTCATCCGATCGATGGCCTCTCGCGGCCATGCAGGCGGGCTCTCGTCCGCGACTGCCGCGGCCGCCGCCGTGTTCGACGCCGCCGGCTTCGACGTCGTGCTGATCGAGACGGTGGGCACGGGCCAGAGCGAGGTCGAGGTGGCCGCCACGGCCGACACGACGGTCGTCGTCGAAGCACCCGAGATGGGCGACGAGATACAGGCCATCAAGGCGGGCCTGCTCGAGGTGGCCGACATCATCGTCGTGAACAAGGGCGATCGACCGGGGGCGCACCGGACCGCCGGCCAGCTCCACGCCATGCTCGCCGACGCTCCGCGCGAGCCTCGTCCCGGGCGACCGCTGCCGAAGCGGCCCGAGGTTCTGGTGACAACCGCGGCGACGGGCGAAGGAGTGGTGGAGCTCCTGGCAGCGATCGATCGTCACCGCTCCGCGACCGGTGGGGCCGGCGGCGAGAGAGCCCGGATGCGGCGCGCCGAGGCCCAGGTGTGGGCGGTGCTGGTCGACCGTCTGCACGAGCGCGTCCGAACCCTCGAAGGAGCGCCGGAGCCGGCTTCCTCTGACGAGGACGGGGTGGAGGGGCGAACCGTCGCCGGGGAGCTGCTCCAGCGCGTCGCGGCGCACGACCTGGACCCGTACGCGGCCGCGGACGCCATCCTCGATCAGCTGGTGCCCCGCACCGACCGTTGAGGTTCGACGAGGCGGCAGCGCTCGCTCCCTGCGCCGCTCTTGGCAGCGAGCCCGAGCTGTCCAGGTGACGGTTTCGAGGCTAAGAGCCTGTGAACCAAATCGCTGTTTGGCGGATCGGTGATCGATCGAGCGTTCGGGATCCTGTTGGACCTGCGACCAATGCGCGAGATCGTCCGCAGAGCGG
>Ga0208192_1000096_pt1 | contig 91504 bp, 81 predicted proteins | sample June2015DPH_13_1_2_FD_184711 | JGI IMG/M metagenome (GOLD analysis project Ga0208192, IMG submission 184711) | Peatland microbial communities from SPRUCE experiment site at the Marcell Experimental Forest, Minnesota, USA - June2015DPH_13_150... | ecosystem: Environmental > Terrestrial > Soil >... | reverse complement strand
TTCCGCCGCGAAGATTAATCAGCAGCTGCTGGCGCAGGTTACGGAGTTCTGCGGCGCGCAATTTCAGGATGACGCTACCCTGCTCGTGCTGGCAGTGAAGTAGCCGCCGATTGCGGGTGGATTACGGCGCACACGGATATAATTTTCAACAATAGGAGGTGCGGATGGGTGGCGCCTCCGGGGAATCAAATGAGCCAGAGTCCAGCTTCGCGGAAGCTCGTCTACTTGGCGCTCACCGCCTCGGCGTGCTTGTGGGGGGGCGGATTCGCGGTCGCCAAGTTCGCACTGCGAGAAGTTTCGCCGCTCGAGCTCCTGGCCGGAGCGAGCGTTTTCTCGGCGATAACCCAAGTGATTTGGACTGTCGCTCGCGGACGCGTTAGGCTGCTCGGGTTGCCTCGCCCGTTTGTTCCGCTGGTGGTGGGGTTGGCACTTGCCGGGCAGAACGTCCTTAACGGGCTCACCTATCTCGGCCTTGCTTACACCACCGCGACCAATGCGGCGCTTCTCTACGGTTTCTCTCCCGTCCTCATCGCGGTCCTGGCTTCCCTGCTTCTTGGCGAAAGATTCACGGTATGGAAACTTGCCGGGGCAGCGGCAGGATTCTTCGGGGTCGTGCTCATCATCACCCAAGGTCAATTGAATTCGTTGAGTCTGCATGGAGTGTTGGCCGGCAACCTCATCGTCTTCGGCGCCACGGTCTATTGGGCAGCCTACTCCGTCATCACCCGCTGGGTCACTCAGAGGATTCCGGTGGAAACCTACTCCTTTTACATCCTCACCCTGGGAGCGGTGCCGCTCACCGCATGGGTTTGGCTGCAGAAGATGCGGTTTCCGCTAGTGGGACTTCACCCTGGAACCCTGCTGGCCTTGGCTTTCATGGGCATCGGTGCGGGAACCCTGGCGATGAACTTCTGGAATTGGGGGTTGGCCAAGATCGAGGCTGCGCGCGCTGGGATGTTTTCCTATCTCGAACCTGTTTTCGCCAGCCTTGTGGCTATGATCTTCCTGAGTGAGCGGCTCAGCTTACCGAGTCTGCTCGGTGCAGCAATGGTGTTCGGTGGGATCTATTTGTCAACTCAGCAAGGCGGGCAGAGGTGAACTCGTAGGGAGGAGGGCGGGGTTTTGCAGGCCGCGGAAAAACGCTTCCTAGCTGTCATCCCGAGCCCATTCGCTGTCATCCTGAGGCGAAGCCGAAGGATCTTTGTCATTTCGCTCAGGGTAAACTGCGCGAAGTCCGGTCTCTGGACCCCGATGGGGTCCGCCGGACCCCAGAAATCGGGGGCTCTCGCTCTGCGCATTCTAACGGAAATACGAGATTCTTCGTCGTCCGCCGCGGCGGACTCCTCAGAATGACACTCCCGCAGGGTTTTTCCGCAGCCTCTTTAGCCCCGCCCTCCTGCCCGCCACACGAAAAGCAGCACAGCGTGGTGAGAGATTCAGGCCAGGCTTGCTATTGAATTCACTTCAGGCTTGACATATAGTGGCTGCGCAACGCAGCCGAGCCAGGCTGCTCTGCTTCAGGAATCCTTCGGAGTGAGAGCGGCAGTCCTGGCAATCCAATAGGCGCGGGTTGTGTCGCGCCCGTTCCTCTTCGGCGATACGACTCGCAATGTCACCCTCCCCCGGAGGAATCCCCATGTTGCGTTCCTTTGATTCGTTCTCTCGCAGTTCTCGCTGGTTCAGTTTGATGGCTGTTGCAGGGATTGTTCTCGCAAGCTGCTCAGCTCCTATTCAGAAACCGATTGGCCCGGCACGCGATTATGAGGGCGCGAAAGACATGTTCAAGCGCGGTCGATTCGATCGGGCGCTGGACTTCACGGATGGGCTGGCGACCGCTTCGCCGCCCACCGCTTTCACGGAGCGCGCACGCGTGCTCCGCGCCGTAATCTATACGGGCGAACTCAAAAGCTACAAAGAATTGGCGGAGGCTTACGATCAAGGGACTGAGAAGACCTTGGACACACACGTCAAGGCCGAGTATGGACGGCTGCGGCATGACGATCTGCAGTACGCAGGCAAAGCCGCGCTGGGCTTGGCTGAAACGGCGCATCAACTGGTCACCGACGGGGTGATCGCCAAAGAGCTGACTTTGGAAGCGAGCTTACCCGCCACGGAAGGCCCGGTCGAGGTGAAAGATCTGAAGCGGGCCGCGGAGGGCGGTTGGCTCGAGCCCGGCGACCAGGAGAGTATGGCCCACGATTCTCTCCGCAAGGGCCTTGATGACGCGCTCGCCGGGGCGGTCTCCGGAGACCGGGCAAAAGTCCACAGCGCTCTGGCCAACGGCTCCACGAAGCTCAATGGCCTCGACTTCGCAATCTTCCTCGGAAACCAACTCGCGGAAGGCGCCATCGTCTTCGATCGCAAGCACGCTGGCGACTCGGCGAAGGCGAAAATGCTCTGCTCGGCGGGCGATGACGTCGCGAAAGCTGCTCTGGCGCTCTTGAAAGACAACCCCGACAAAGACAAGGAAAAGGAAGTCAAGAAACTTCAGGACCGGTATAAAAGCATTCTCAAGTCTCTAGAACATTTAGTCTACGAGTGACCCAACGTTTTAGTGGCTTGGTTGGGGCGCAACAGGAGCGGTGGATGGCGCGGTTGGCTGGGGAGGCATGGGCCCTCCATGAGGGTTGCCCATGCCCCCGGCGGATGAACTCGATTCGACCTGCCACTGGCCTCCGACTCTTCGCAAAACGTATTGTCTTCCCACAGCCACGTCCGGCGACTGTTTGCTCCGGAACTTCACGTCAGCATTCGCTCGGTCACCTTCAAACTTGACGTCCTGGACTTCCACCGTCATGTTGTCGAGCAGGACGCTCGACTGTTTCTGGAGGTGTCGTTCTATGGCCTCTTGGATCGCGTCTTTCGATTGAACCTTCCCGGATTTACTGCAGCCGCTCAAAACCAGTGCCGCGCCCACAAGGCACAGTAGTATGGCGCGCATGATGACCTCCTTAGGTTTACTCACGGTACTGCAAGGATAAGGAGCTTGTCAAAACAAACGGCGCGGCGGATCGGAGACGCACATCCTATGTTCAACCTGGGGACGGACACCACAGAATCCCCAATTCCATCACACCCGCATTGCAATCTGGCTGACATTTTGGTACTATTATAGTAAGTTAATAAAGATCGACCCTGCCGGAATGGGCTGGAGCACGTGTTAGCTGGGCGTTTGGTGCATATGATTGAGGATTACGCCGAGCAGTTGACCTGCGGCTTGATGGCTGCCCTCCAGCGGGGCCCGCGGACTTCTAAATATCACATAATTTCGCACGCGGAAATGCAACACCGAGTGTTCGAGCGCGAGGCGCCTTGGCGCGCCTCATTCGGAGGTCGCGGGCTCAGGTTCGGCGCTGCTGCCTCCCGGACCACTGAGGATGCGCCCCGGTAGGTTTGCAGCCTGACGATGATCGTCGGAACCGGAGTGGATATCGCGGAAACCTCTCGCATCGAGCAAAGTCTCGAACGACATCGCGAGCGGTTCACGAAGCGGATTTTCACCCCGGCGGAAATCACCTACTGCGAAAGGTTCAAGAACCGTGGCGAGCGCTACGCCGCGCGCTTCGCGGCAAAGGAAGCAGCTTTCAAGGCTCTGGGAACAGGTTGGCGGGAGGGCATCCGCTGGCTCGACGTGGAAGTCACCCACCAACCGAGCGGTAAACCCGAGCTGATCTTGACAGGGCGGGCGCAAGAAGTAGCTCGCGAACTCCAGGTCACCCGCGTGGCAGTTTCGATTTCGCACTCCGATCGCTACGTGGTGGCCCAAGTGATCTTGGAAAGCGATGACTGAGTTCAGCTTCCGCAACCATAGCCTTCTTCTCCTGGTGCTGGCACTGGTGTGCTTGCCGGAGGTCGCCCTGTCGCAGGCCTCACCCCCTCCGCCGGGCTCACCCCCGATCATAGTAGACGCCAAGACGGCCACCCGATTGGTTCGGGATCAAGCTGCGCCGGAGTATCCGCCGCTTGCCAAAGTCAATTACATCCAAGGGCGCGTTCGACTGGCGGTCGAGGTCGCAGGCGATGGGAAAGTTGCACAGGCTCACGTCCTGTACGGTAATCCCATTCTGGCGGCGTCGGCCCTGAAGGCGATTCGCAGTTGGATCTATCACCCCCTGCTCACACCCTCCGGGCCCTCCCCCTTCCTCACCAACGTGGAACTGAAGTTCGCCTTGCGCATGCACAGATTGGATCTGCCGGCAACCCAGGCAGAAAGCGACCTTAGCCGTCAGATCAAACCGCCCGAAGTCATCGGGCGGCCCGCGGACCCGCCTCCGACCAATGTGGTGCATATGCGGCTGCTGCTGAATGACCAGGGTCAAGTGATCGATTCCGAGTCGTCGCCCGTGACCGCAAGCGACCTGGAAGCAGCCCGAAAGACCCTCCAGGGCTGGACCTTCCGCCCCGCGCATTGGGGCAGTCTTCCCATTCCGTGGTACCTCGAAGTCGATGTCCCCATCAGCGAGCCCCCCGCTGACCGGCCCGCCGCCGATCCGGGCCTTCGCTGAATTTCGCCCGCCCCTCCGACCTAAACTCGCGAGCGTGTTCCCCCCACGGCCCTTCTGGGAGTAAACTCATGGAGAGGCGGCGGGCAGGTGCGGTCAGACAAAACCGCTTCAGGAGCTTGATGATTATGCAGCGCCACATTGGAAAGCGCATCTCGATGACGAGCAGCCTGCTCGTGCTGCTCTTGTGTACGGGCTTGGCCTATGGCAAACGAAAACCCACCGACGAGCCGCCGTTTCAGTACGTGGGCGGGACGGAAAACATTCAGCAAGGATGCGGTGGGAAACTGGAAGTCCAAAAGGATGGACTCGCCTTCACCTGCCCTACGGGCTCTGTCAACCTGCCCTTTTCTGCTATCACCCTCATGCAATACCGCCCTGACCTGAGCACCGAGGTTTGGGGGATGAACATCGCGTGGAAGGTGCAGCCCCCACGCGATAAAGCCAGGCATAACCAGTACCTCACCGTTGTTTACAGGGAACAAGGCGCGATCCACGCCGTGGTCCTGAGCGTCGAACCCATCTTCATGCGTCCCTATCTGGCGGAAATCGAACTGAGATCCGGAAGGAGCGTTCAGGTGTGGCGAAGCTACGACGAATTTTAATAAGGCTGCGGCCGAACTCGGTCTGTGGCTTTGTTAAGGAATGGTGAAATAGTAAATTACGAATTACGAACCTTCCTGTTTCGCCGATGGGGGAACGTCTTGTTTCACTATCGACGATTCACCAGTTGCCATTCATGATTCCATACCCCTGTAGCGCCGCTGTCTCGGCGGGGACATGCAGGCAAGTTACCTGCCCGCCGGCAGGAAACGTGGCGTGTGCCCTATGGTGATGTCCCCTGATAGTAATACCCGGCGCGGGCTCGAACCTTTGCTCCCGGCCGTCGGACTTGCACCACAATACGATGGAAGCCGGCTTCATTCAGGTTGTCGGGGTAATAGGCCAGCTCGTACTGGCCGTGGATCTCCGTGGCGATGCGGTTCAGCGTCTGCTGCACCGTGCTTTTTCCCCACTTCTGATAGTAGACGCCCCCTGAATAACCCGCGAAGTATTCCAGCGAACTCTTGAAAACCGTGGACCTCACCGTTTCGCCGGTAGCGAGCAGAATCGGCACAATGGGAATGGGCGCGCTGTACGTGGTTTGGGATAAGCTGGGTGTGGGAGCCATGCCAGGAGGCGTGGGCCGCCCCACCGCCTCGTCGACGAGGTCAGGGCGAGGCTCCTTCTGTGGCCTTGACCACAGAGCTTTCGTCGTATTGAAGCCCAGCCCATAGACCGTGACATCTGAATTCATCGCCCGCTTGACGATCTCGCCTTTGTTCATCTGGCTGCCGATATCGTAGCCATCGGAAAAGACCACGGCCACGCGCCGGTCCTCTTTCGGCCGCTTCTCCAGCATCCCCAGCGCACGCACCAACGCATCGTCGAGGTGCATCCCGCTGCCGCCCCCCTTGATCCCGCGCAGCGCCGTATCCAACTTGTCACCATTGCTGGTGAAGTCCTGGACCAGATTCACGCGGTCGCTGTAAGTAATCAGCGCCGCCTGCCCCTGCGGCCCCATCAGCAGGTCCGAGAACACGGAGCCCAGGGGGCGGACGTCCTCCAGCAACGCCGCGGTGGTGTCATTTGTTTCCACCACGATCACTAAAGCCACAGGATGCATTTCGGTCCCAAACTGCGCGATGCGCTGCAGCGCGCCGTTGTCGTAAATCTTGAATTCATCCTGTTGGACGTCGTACACGAATTGCCCGCCCGAGTCGAATACCGTCACCGGAGTGGTCACCAACCTGGATTCCACGCGAATCGTCGCGGCCGTCTGCGTCGGATCGGCCGACTCCTTCTGCGGAGCAGTCTGCCCAGGTTCGGCGCCCGCCACACCCTGCTGCGCCAAGCTGGTTCGCACGGAGCCCTGTTCCGAAAGCACCAACAGCAGCACCAGGGTAGCTGCCCACCGCACAGACCCACGCAGCCATTTCGGACCCATGAACAACCTCCCGAAGCTTTCCTTCCTGTTGGATGACCTCGAGGCGACCCGCGTTGCAACGCTGAAGCGGTCGGTTGCCCCCACACGCTGGGAACTCAGGCGACCCCTTCCTTTTGCCGAGTGCGTTGCCGCACCGCCTCGTAAAGCACCACGCCGGCAGCCACGGACACATTCAAAGAGCTCACGGGGCCGCGCAGGGGGATGTGCGCCAGCTCATCACAGGCTTCCCGCACCAACCGATGCAGGCCACGGCCTTCGCCACCCAGAACCAGTGCGCACGCGGGCAAGTAATCGAGTTCCGTGTAAGACCTCGGCCCCCCCGCCTCAAATCCATACACCCAAATGTTCTGCTTTTTCAAGTCCATCAAGGCTCGAACCAGGTTCGGGACACGCGCCACCTTGGTGTGCTCCAGAGCGCCTGCCGCCGCCCGCGCGACCGCCGGCGAGAGGCCCGCGGCACGCCGCTCGGGAATCACCACTCCACTGGCCCCGGCCGCGACTACGGTGCGGATGATCGCCCCCAGGTTCGCTGGGTCTTCGACGCCATCCAGCGCCACCAGCAGTGGCCGCTCAGCACTGGTCATGATCGCGGTGAGATCATCATAGGCCTTGGGCGTGCACACCGCCACCACATTCTGGTGCTGGGTCGTGCCAGCCGTGCGCTCCACCGCCGGGCGTGGCGAAAAACGCAGCGCGATGCCCGCTGCCCGGCAGGCGTCGATGATCTCTTGCACGCGGGGGTTGTGGTAACCCTGCGTGATCAGCACGTAGTCCATCGGCCGGGTGCGCAGCGCTTCCCGCACCGCATGGATGCCGTACACGACCTCCAGCCGTTCACCACTCTCTCGCTGCGACAACGCGCCGTCTCCTCCAGCGAGCGCTCGCCGCCCTGCGGCGGCCGGCACGAAATAGTGAATAGTGAATCGTCAATGGTGAAGCAAATCGCCCCTCCACCATTCAAGTCGGGGTAATTGATAGTTTACTATTCACTCTTCACTATTCGCTTTTCGCCATTTCCTGCGCCCGTATCGCCGACGACTAGAGCTTCGCCGCCTCCGCGAACTCACGCAATCGCTCGGCCACGCTCTTCACATGATGCGCCAGCGGCAACTTCGACCCTTCCTCGAAAATCGGAATCAGCTTCTTCAACTCAGGACCCGACTCCGCGCCGGTTAAGGCGACCCGCACGGGATGAAACAGCTCTCTCCCCTTTTTCCCTGTTTCCTTCTCAACACATTTCATGATTTCTCGAAATCGGTCAAACTTCAGCTCCGGCTCACCGACTACTTTGGGGATGAAGGTTCGCAGGATCTCTCGCGAAGCAGGTTCTTCAGCTACGTGCCTCGTGGCTTCGCCGGTGATGATGGCTGCTGCACTGTACCCAAATATCTGCTGGGCAATGTCCTGAAGACGAGTCGAACCCTTACTCTCGAAAATGATTGCGAGGATCTCGTTGATCATGTCGCCGGCCCGCCCAATTTCCTCCTCCACGAGGTACCCCTCTGATTTAAGGAACTCCTCTGTCCGTTCCCTGAAAAACCGCAATTGCCGCTCTTTTGACAGATCAAGAAACTTTTTGGAGGAAAGCTCAGCCATATATTCCCCGTTCAGCCAGTCGAGCTTCTTGCGGTCAAATACCGCAGGGCTCTTCGTGATTTGGTCCAAAGAGAATTGGGCAATCATCTCCTCAGTGCTCAGCTTTTCTGTCTTACCGTCTGACGCCGACCACCCGAGCAGCAGTAGATAATTCTTCAACGCCTCTGGAAGGATCCCCTCTTCACGAAAATTAGCCAGCGAAGCGGCCCCGTGCCGCTTGGAAAGGCGCGTGCGGTCCGCGCCGAGGATGGTGGAAAGATGCGCGAACGCCGGTGGTTCCCAGCCCAAGGCGCGATAGACGGCAAGCTGGCGCGGCGTGTTCGAAATGTGGTCGTCGCCGCGGATCACGTGGGTGATCTCCATCAGGTGGTCGTCAATCACCACCGCGTAGTTGTAAGCAGGGTTGCCCTCCGACCGCACCAGGATGGGATCGCCGATCACTTCACTCGAAAAGGTGGTCGGCCCGTGCACGAGGTCGTTCCAGGAGAAACTGCTCTCCACGATCTTCAGGCGCACGGCCGCTGGCTCACCCGCAGCTTTGCGGCGCTCGGCCTCCTCGGATGGGAGTTTCCGGCAGCGTCCGGAATAGCGCGGCTGCCGCCCGGCTTTGAGCGCCTCCTGCCGCGCGGCTTCCAGTTGCTCCGCCGAGCAAAAGCAATAGTAGGCGTCGCCCTGCGCAATCAACCTCTCCGCGTGCTGGGCGTAGATTTCCAGCCGCCCCGACTGGCGATACGGTCCGAACGGACCGCCCTTGTCCGGACCTTCGTCCCAGTCGAGCCCGAACCAGCGCAGGTCGTCGAGCAACTGCGTTTCGTATGCTTCCTCGGAGCGCTCCACGTCCGTGTCTTCTATCCGCAGAGCGAAGACGCCGCCGTGATGCCGCGCGAACAGCCAGTTGAACAAAGCCGTCCGAGCGTTGCCCACGTGCACGTAGCCGGTCGGGCTGGGAGCAAAACGGACTCGGACTTTGGACATGAAATCCCGGCCTTTCGCGAATCTTTAAAGATAACACACTCCGCTGGACGCGGCTTCGGGGGGTGCTGGGGTGCGCTAGTGCTGCCCCGGCGCGTCATATCCCGTCAACGCGGGCACAATGTTACTTCCTGGAAGCCGATAGACTTTCAGAATCTCGTCAGAAACTACGGCCAGAAGGGTCCCGTCCGGCGATAGTGCTAACTGGTTCACATGAGGTTCCCAGGGGGCCCACGGTGACGTGCCTTTGACTTTCACCGCGTAAATCGCTCGGCGGTCCGGAATGCTGTACACAACTACCCGGTCGTTTGACGGAAACGCGTACATGTCCAACCCCGGACTCGTCAGACCTCTTTGCCTATTCACTATGACTGCGAATCTTTCGCCGCCGCTCGATCCCTGGTCCCCTCCGAATGACCGATTCTTGGGTAAAACCACTCGGAACAATAGCGCGCCGTCGACCGTGGCCACAGCCATCTCGTGCCCTGCTTCGATAACTAACGTTTCATCATTCACGAAGAATGTAGACTTACGCCAGTAGCCCCTGAATCGCTTGTCGATGCCGGGGGGTTGAAATGCGTGCCAGGACTGGTCAATCCGCCGAATGCAAACCTCCAACGGTTTACCGCAACGCCCAACCAGCCAGTGACTCGAAATGCCGTACGTCAGGTCTTCTTCGGTCCATTCAGCAACAGCAGCAAATGTCCCGACGTCCAATAGCGTACGTTGATAACGTTGCCCGGAACGAAAGGAAAGGAGCAGCAATTGTCTGCTCGGAGAAATGCTTTCACAGGCACGGTCATCTGGTAGATGTAGTTCTCGTATTACGTCAAAGCTGGGCGAGAACAAACGGAGTAGGCTTCCCGTGCAGGTCAGAAACCTTCCGTCATGCACCCCCAGAAAGCTAACTGGATAGGAGGGGGTAGACCACTCTCGCAGGCCCTGCTTCTGGCCAGTCCTAGTGTCAAGGGCAAAGACGTGGAGGTGTGCGGGTCCGATGGGATGTTTACCAGTCTTCTTGTCAGCAGTGCGGTCGTCGAGCGTCAGCCACGCCACCGCGAGATTGTTGACGTCGGTAAAGTCAACAAATGTGGGTAAGCGCTCTACCCCTTCATATGTCTTGTATCCAAGGTTGCGCAGGTCTACTTCCAACAACGGATGGTCTTTGCTGGAGGCTGGTTCTGATTCTTGAGGGTGCGCTCGCCCCACAAACACGAACGCGACCCCCATCAGGATTACAGCAATTGATTTCCTAGTGCTGACCTTCCCCGGTTGCCAGTTCATCCTACTCCTTTATGTGAATTATATACGCGGTGTCGCCTACGCGGGAGCAGCTTGCTCGCGTCACAAACACTCCATGCTCGAGTGCCGGGATAGCTAGCATTTCGGTAACTTCGCGGAGACGGATTATGCTGACCCGCTACCCGACCTCCAGTCAGTTTTGACAGCCTGAGTTAATTGAAAAGGGGCCGATCCAGAACACCACGCGGTAAGCCGCCCCTACTTGTTCGCCCCCCGCAACCCTGGCAGCCAGTGGGAAAGCTGTTCGAGGCTGGGGTAATGCGTTCGGTCCACCTGCAGCGGCGTCACCGAGATTTCGTGCGCGAGAATGGCGCCGTAATCGGTATCCGGTTCGACGTCGCCCAGTTCTACGGTCTCGTCGAGCCAATAATAGGGCCGCCCGCGCGGGTCCTTCTGCTCGCGGACCATGTTCTGGGAGATCTTCTGGCTCTGGCGGGTAACCCGCACGCCGCGCACTTCGCCGCGCGGAACGTTCACATTCAAACACACTCCCGGCGCCAGTCTCTCTTCCATAATCTGGGCAGCGAGTTGCGCCGCGAAGGCCGCCGCCACGGTAAAATCCAGGTACTTGCGCGTGGCGAGCGAAATAGCGAACGCCGGCACACCGTGCAGCGCCGCTTCCATCGCGGCGGCGACCGTGCCAGAGTAAACCACGTTCTCGCCCAGATTGCCGCCGGGATTGATTCCGCTCACCACCAGGTCGGGCTTCTGCGGCAGGATGTGGTAGAAGCCCAGGATCACCGCGTCAGCCGGCGTGCCGGAGACGGCGTAATGTCGGTCGTCGATCCGGTGGATGCGCAGCGGCGTGTGCAGGCTGATCGACTGGCTGGTGGCGCTCATTTCCTTGTCCGGAGCGATCACCGTCACTTCCCCCACCGGCACCAAGCCCTGCTCGAGGGCCTCAATCCCCGCGGCGTTAATGCCGTCGTCGTTCGTGATGAGGATGCGTTTCAAGGCCATTGGAAAGGCTAGGATTGCTCGCGGAAAGGCCGGGAAGAAGCCTCCGAGTTCTTTTCTAGCATGTGGGCGGAAGTTCGTCCATATGATTCCGAGATTGCCCCCCCACGGCCGCGTCACCGGGTGGCCCCTTCGTAGGGGCGAACGGCGTTCGGCCCGCTGGGGGCGAGCGCGGTTCGGCTTCGCTCACCGTCCCGAGCAACGCCGAGGGACCGCGCGCTCCTACTTGACTTTCGCTTTTTATTCGCCTATACTCAGGCTACCTCTATTGGGGGGATAGAGCTTTGTTCATGAACGGGCCAACTCCGTCTTCGACCGCCTTGACGCAACCTTGGCGCCTGCCGCCGCGGGGTCTGGCGGTCTTTCACGGGGAGTGCGATGCGCCCCGGCTCAGCCACTACTTCTTGCCGCGCCTGGTCCTCGAGGGCAAGCGGATTCTGTTTCTAGACGGTGCGAACTGTGCCAATCCCCGGCTTATGGCGCGGCTGGCCGAACGGCGAGGGGTTCCCTTTGCGCAATTCAACCGACAGATCAAGCTGGCGCGGGCATTCACTTGCTTTCAGCTTACCGAACTCATCAGTCGTGTTCCTCAATTCCTCGCGGAATTCCCCGCCCAGGTTCTCATGGTAACGGCCTTCCCCGAACTTTACTTCGACGAGGATATCCGCCCTGCCGACGCATCCGCGGCTTTCAAGCAGGCGCTTGACCATCTCCGCCGCTGGGCCAGCCAAACCACGGTCGCACTGTTTTCTTCCGTCACAGGTTTCCACCCGCCCGTGTGCCGCAAGCTTTTTTTCGCTCAGACCTGTGCGGTAGCGACCGAACTCTGGAAGTTTCAGCTTGATGACCGTGGCGAGCTCGGCTTGACACGGCAAGGCACGGCTAAACAGGTTGCGGAAAAACCCTTCGGGACTGTCATTCTGAGGAGTCCCGCCCTGCGGGACGACCTGCCTGCGCAGGCAGGTGAAGAATCTCGTTCTTCCATGAAAATGCGCAGAGCGAGATCCTTCTCCTGCAGAGCGGGATCAGGATGACAGCTGGGAAGCGTTTTTCCGCAGCCTGTTTAGCCGTGCCAAGGAATGGTGAATCGTAAATTATGAACCTCCTCGCTTGGGCGGCGGGGAAGCGCTTGGTTTCACCATTTACTATTCCCCGCGCCTGGGGCGCGGTTTCGGGGGTCGGGAGGTAACCATGGGTCGAACCGTTGCCACGTTTCGAGACCTGATCGAGCAAGAATTGCAGTCCTGGAAACAGCGCTTTGGTCGCGCCCTGCGTCAAGAAGAGCAGGAGCATCTCGAGGCCATGTTCAATCGCGTTCGCCTCTATGTCCAGGCTTGCACCTATCACTTTCCTGTGGACGCGATGCACGGGATCCACGTCGCCGTGGGGCTTGACCATGAAATTCGGCTGCGAAGAATTGAGGCCGCGTTAGGAATAAACCTTGAGACTCAGTGGATGGATTCTCGACCTTTACCCCTGCCCGCAGGGAATGATCCTGTGGCTTATCGAGTCGGGCCAAAAGCGCCGCCGGCTGATTGACGGCTCTTTTCGCCCTTGCTTCTACGTGCAAGGGCCGGAAAGACAGCTCTCGTGTCTGGCCGAAGCGCTCTCAGCCCGTGCTCCGGTGAGTTGTACGCTCGCGGAGAGGCAGAATATCTGGGACCGGCAACCGCTCCGGGTACTGCAAGTTTCGGCCCACCATCCGACGCTGTTCTCGCCGCTCGCGCGATTCGTCCGCCGCTTCGATAGCAGCCTGATTCTGTACAACTCTGACCTCATGCTCGCGCCGATGTATTGCTGGGAAAAGGAAATCTTCCCTTTGGCGCAAGTGGAGGTCGAGGCAGACGCCGCCGGCCAGATACGGGCGATCACCTGCCAGGACGAAGAGTGGCTTACCGACTATGAGCGGCCACCCGTGAGGACCATGCAGCTTCGCCTGGAAGGGCTCTCCGACGTCAATCCTCGGCACGGCAGACACGGGGCTGTCGAGGTGGCCATCGAGGATGACTGGCAGGTGCTCGATGATTCCGACGAACCGGTAGCGGTAACTTTCGAGCGCTTGCTGCGGGTCCACGACCCGGACGTCCTGGTCACGGAATGGGGCGATGCCGTTCTGCTTCCGGGTTTGCTCCGGCAAGCCCAGCGACGTCACATCCACCTGCCCTTGAATCGCGATGAATTGCCTGTGGAGAGAAGCCGTTCACGCAGCTACACCAGCTATGGGCGCATCCTGTTCAAAGAGAGCACAACAAGCTTGTTCGGACGGCTGCACATCGACACGCAGAATTCTTTTATCGCCGAGCACAGCGAACTCGAAGGTCTCTGGGAACTGGTGCGGGTAACGAAATTGCCGGTTCAATACGCCTGCCGGACGACGCCGGGCACGGGAATCTCTTACATGCAGATGGAAGTCGCCTGGCGGGACGGAGTGTTGATTCCCGCGCAAAAGGCCGAGCCGGAAAGTCCCAAGCACCCGGAGGAGTTGTTGATCGCGGATCGTGGCGGATTGGTTTTTCCCCCGCGTCTCGGATTCTTTGAAAACGTGGCGGAGCTGGATTTCATGAGCGAGTTTCCGAGCATCATGGCGCGCTTCAACATCTCACCGGAAACGATCAACTGCCCGTGCTGCCCGCAGGCGCCGCGCGTGCCGGAACTCGGCTATCGTGTCTGCCAGCGGCATCGAGGCATCACCAGCCGAGTCGTGGAGCGGCTTATCGTCAAGCGGCAGCAGTACAAGGAAAGGATGCGACCGGCGGGTTTCGGGATTAAGGGTTCGAGTTCTTCGCCGAATCCCCAATCCCCGATCCCGAATCCCGCAGGTTATAAACTCCGGCGCGACGTGTTGAAGTGGCTGCTGGTTTGCTGCTTCGGGTACACCGGCTACAAGAACGCCCGCTTCGGAAAAATCGAAGCGCACGAGGCTATCAATGCCCTGGCGCGGGAGAAATTACTCGTGGCGAAAGAAGCGGCGGAGCGGCGGGGCTTCCGCGTGCTGCACGCGCTCGTGGACTCGCTCTACGTGCAGACAGGCGCGCCCGAGCCAGCCTGCTTGCCTGCCCGCGCAGACAGGCGCAGGCAAGCTTCGCGCGCGGATTACGAACTTCTGGCGCAGGAAATCGAGCGACTCACCGGCCTGCCCCTGGCGGTCGAAGCCGTCTATCGCTACGTCGTCTTCCTGCCCTCCAGGCAATCTGCCGAGATCCCCGTGCCCAACCGCTTTTTCTGCGTCTCGGAAGCAGGCGAGCTCAAGGTGCGCGGGCTCGAATGCCGCCGGCATGATACCCCGCCGTTCATCGCCAGGATGCAGCGCGAGGTGCTCTCCATTCTGGCCGAGGCTCGCGATTTCACGACCTACTGCACCAAACTTGGCGAGGCGCGGGAAGTTTACGAGAGGTACTTGGCAAGGCTCCGCGACGGCGGTGTGGCGCCCGAAGAGCTGGTCATCCGCAAGCGCCTCACCCGCGCTCCCAGCGGCTATCAGAAAAACAGCTCTACGGCCATCGCCGCCCGGCAACTGGACCGGGCAGGCGTGAAACTGCGGCCGGGTGAAAACATCGAATTCATCATCACCGACGCCGGCTCCACACTCACCGACGATCGGGTGCGTGCCTGGACCATGTGGGAAGGCTGGAGGGGCTACGACGTAGAAGCCTACCGGGAAGCGCTGGAGAAGGCGTTTGAACCCGTCGCCCACTTCGCCGGCGGCGCGCGGAAAACAGTAGGCAGTAAGCAGTAGGCGGGAAGCGGCGGTCGGATGTCGTGCAGTGCAGGCGGGGCGGGCGCATACATACATGAGAATGTATGCGCCACCCGCGGCGGACAGAGCGTTCGCTGTGCGGCAGCCTACTGACTCTTCCTCCACGGGATGGTAATCAATTCAACTAGTTCCCGAAGAATTCTTAGCTTTTCCGGATTCACTGCTATCGAGGCGAGCAAGACGACCCAGAAGGCGATCCCAACTACCGCGTATTCTGTTATGCCTGTTCGCGTCACGAGACTGGGACGGATCACTGCCGCCAACGCCAAGGGGATTAGGACCACTGAAGACATTTGCAGGATGTCCCCCGCGCGGATGAGCCAATGGCCCCTGTATGCGCGACCCTCAGGGGCCACACAAGGCATGGCGTCCCACTGCCCGGAGATTGCTAGTTCCAGAAAGAGAGCCACTCTGCTTTTCAGGTGAGTGTCGGTGTCGGGCTTAGGGGTCAGCACCCAACGCTTTAGGGATCGAACAGCTTCAGCAATCTGTGTCGTTTTCTCCTTGAACCACCCGTCAGTGCCCATGTCGCCGGCCGGCAAGAGGAACCGGATGCGCTCTACAGACGCCGCTGCTCGTTCCAATCGGGCGAATAGCCGAAGCTTAACCGGAAATTGCGTCAGGTCTTGGCTCCTTCGTTCCTCAAGGTCGCGCAACAAAAGCATCAAATGGTCGACAAAGTCCGCAACGGGATACCGCCGCCTCCTGCGCAAGTCTATTAAGGCCGAGATCCCGATCACAAGGGCTGAGAGCGATACCACAAGCAGGTAGTACATAAGGCCCGAAATTAGAGCCGCAACCAGGGCGGGCTGCCAGCCTGTCAAGAGTGACCGATTTGGCGCGAGAAGCATGACGCGGAGCAGCCAACAATAGGCAATGGCTGTAAGCATGGGCCACACCCCGACAGTGAGCACTGCTCGTCCCCGGCTGCCCTGCGTTTTCTTGGGGGATAAGATGAGCGGCAGAACCGGGAGCCTGGAGATGAGGAGATATAGGAGAAGAAACTCAACGACCCGACTCCATGTGAACATATTGATGCCAGTTGAGACTTGAACCAGGATTGGTGGAACCAGAAGACACACGCACGTGCCCAGAACGCCTGCCAAGGCAAGTAAAGGCTTCCTAAAACTTGCTTCTACAACCTCGAGCACGCTGACTTGGCGCTCAAGCTTTCTGAGTCTTCTTGTAAGTTTGCTTTTCGTGGAAAACGGAAGGCTTTGCAGACTCCAGAACAGGAAAAGGCCGTAATTGGACTGCGTGATCGCATTTCTCGCGAAATGTCGGCGGAACGCCTTAGTCCCAGGGACGCGTTTCGCGACCCTTTCAAACCACCCCCGAGCCTTTTCGGCTTCGCTACGCTTCAACTTTTTGATAAAACGATTGCGGTTCTCTGCGTTTTCAAAAGTCCCAGGCGGCGCACCCACCATTTTTCCTAGGGCCACAGCAATCGCCCTCCACTGCTCGTCGGTAAGTTCCAAATCTGACGGTTCCTTTAACATCAGGTGGGTTCACCTCGTCAACGGGCATACGTCGGTCCGTGATATGCACGATTCAGGCATGCACAGGAAACCTAGCGCCTGCGGCTGCCTCGTGCACCCGCTCCCCTCACCACGCGGATGCGTGAGGTATAAAGTGGGTTTGTCATCAGGTAGGGACAATTCGTGAATTGCCCCTACAGAGTAAATCCCATGGCCAGAAGGGTGCTCCCCGAGGCTACACGCTGGATCACGCGCGTTTCGGGACAGAATCAGGCAGACACGCTCTCGCTTGGTATGTTGAGCCTTATCGTAGAATCGACGTGGGATTGAAGATTGCGCAGCAGTCGGGCAACCGTGTTACCGCAAGCTTCCGGCCCTAGATATATGCGCACATACTCGGGAGTGAGATCCAATCGCAGTCGACTGCTCGTGTGCAAGTCCACGGCCTCGATCTGAACGAAATTACTGCGCACTTGGTCCACGATCCCCCAAATCTTCAACGGTGCCCTACAAGACACCAGTTCCCTGACAAACCCACTGAAATTACGGAGCGGCTTCGGGAACTCCAGAACCAAGGGATCTCCCTGCAACAATCCGCCCCCCTCACCCTTTCCGCTTGAACGAATGCGCGCAACGTCCTCGATTTCCAAAATGAAGGACCTATAGCTGTGTAGGAATCGCGAGACGGTCTGGATGTGCAGGTTAAAGGAGTTACCTGCTGCTTTGAACCTTCCTCGCTCATTAAGTTCGTCAATGATGTAGGAACGCGTGGATTGGTCTTCGTGAGCAAACTTGACCATGGAAAACGCCAGCGCATCCGGAGCAAATCTCTCCAGTTCACTAAGCCAGGCTTCAGCGCGCGTTCCGCCAAAACGAAATTTCACGACAGCATTGGGTTCATCGATAAGACGCTTTTCAGGCTCTGGATCGGCCAGCAATTCGGTCTCGTCAAAATCCACCGCAAAGCCAAGAGGTTTCCCATCGCCTTGAATGGAGCGCATTAGATCCGACGGAGGCCAAGCGTAGTCAAGATAGGGGTAGACTTCAACGAAGCCATTAATCAATTCTTCACAATCCTCAATAAGGGACATCGTGTGCACAATCCAGAAACGTGGATCCAACAGGTCAAAGAAGAAGCCCACTTCACCCTTTGTGAGTTGGAACAGCGTCTCATCCCGAGTCTCCCGAACATCGAACCCGCCATCCTTTGCTATTCCCACAAGAGTCGCTGCGGCATCGCCGTGGTCCAAGGAATTCCCATCGGGCCGGTGCGCTTCCACAATATAGGTTTTCAGAGGCCCGCGTCCTTTGGGGAACTTTTCCTCGCGGTCAAAATAGACGTTCACGTTGTGTAAGTGCTCCTCGAGGATGTCTGCCATCTCACGACGATCCATGCATGCCTCTCAATGCTCAATTCTACTCAGGCTCGAGGCCCGGTAGCCAAAGTGACTCTACTCCCTGTGTCGGCTCATACGGCCGATCCGCTTTGGTGCGCTCGACATACCCATAGGCCAGCCGCACCAGTTTCTGGAAGGTACGATTGCGCATACTGGCATCCTGACCGAGTACATCCAAGGTGAACTCAACCAGTGGCTCGTTAGGGCTATGGCTCGCCTTTGCAATTCTCGCAAAATCCCGCAGTTCATTCTCGCATAAATCCTTGACAATTTCTCTCGCAATGGAGGAGAGATAGCGCCGTAGGTCTGTGCCCATACAATCCCAGTCCGGGAATGTTTCTTCCAGCATGTGGCGCAGAGAAAACTTGCCAGTCTGTTTTCGGAGGAAGGAAACCATCGTTGCGAAGAGAGCTCCCGCCAGCCGCCATTTGGGCGTGTGGGTGTTTGCAATCAAAAAACGAGGCACTTCCTCCAGAGGGGGGAGCGGTATCCCCTCAGCAAATCGCCCTGAGGCGTCGGCATCTTTGAGCTGGCCGCTGACTAGAACCGCCCGTTCCCCGAGGGAGACCACGGGCATCCGCAGTCCCAACTTCTCAAGAGCATCCACAACAACGTTGCGTCTGCTTTGAGGCAACAGTAAATGGGCTCTACCGACGCTGAGGCTGGATAGGGAAAAGTGACATTTCCTGTTCTCTGAACATCCTCAGCACTTATGGAGGCATATACGCGGGCTTGCCTTTCGTCGATGGTCCGGCCTGACTTGCACTCCCACAGCATCCCATGGTTCCGCCTGCGGTTGAGGCATATCACGTCTACCTCGGCCGTGCCGACCGCGCCGGCACTAACAGGTTGCTCGATCATTGCCAATCTGTACCCGAGTTCGTACAAAGCCGAAGGCCATTTCCTATCGCGTTTGAGAAACCCGATAACAGCATTCACCGGGACCAGATCTCTTTGGATTTCTGTGGGCAGACTTGGCTCGTCTGGAGACATTTGAGACCATCAAGATATCGTTCCGCAATAGCTGACGAATTATGTCCCTTCTTTCTCCTCATAGCAAGCTGGTAGCCACAGTAACCCCGCACTCCGGGTTTGCCGTGGGTTTGTGAAGGCTGGGAACCCGTGAGGTCGAAATTCTTCTCGATTCAACAAGCCCACGGCCGCACGCCTTACGGGACCACGGACGCGTAGCGCAGGGCCTGGTCGCCGCGGCCAAAGGTCCGCCGAGCTTCACCCCGATCCCGAAGTAGAGTCCAGCCCACGGGTGGGAAGAGCGACAGTCGCAGTGGAAGCTATCAGACTTCGGAATCGGGGTTAATGGCAGGCGACCCCTGCGGCTTCTCAAGGTCGTTGGAACCCTGGTGTTGCGCGCCGTAGCCATCCGCCAAGCGGCACACCCTGGCAGGCGAATCACCGCCTCGCCCCTACGGCTCCCACCGCTCCTCCTTCTTGCGCTACTTCTTCCCGCTCTTCAGTCGCGTATACAGAGCCTGAATCTCCTCGCGCGTGGCTTTGCCGAAGAAGTACGCGGCGCGCCGGACGGTGTTGTGCGCCAGGAGTTCGGGAAATAGCGGATATTCCCCCCTGGGCTTCTTCTTTGTCGAAGAAAAACTAGATCGCCTTGAGAACGCGCCAGTTACGCAACCCCGCATGAGGTCAATTTCGGGATCGGGGTTTATACTGAGCGACGGACGAGCCGAGCAAAGGCTGGCCCTCTTCTGCCCATGGGTCTGGAACTCAAGGTCGAATGCTATGCCGGTTATCGGGCGGACGAGCGCCCGCTGCGCTTCACCTTCCCGGGGAAGATGGGGGCGCAGACGTATGAAGTCAGAGAAGTCCTGGATCAGTGGCACGGTGTGGGTTATCGCTGCTTCAAGGTGCGAGCGGATGACGACAACCTCTACATCCTCCGCCACCAGGAAAGCGAAGACCGCTGGCTTCTCGATTCCTTCCGTCGCACCTGACCGGGGAGTTTCTCATCACGGTGGGCGGCATCATTGGAACAGCCTTCTTACCGCGCACTTGTTTCCTTCGTATGAAACAACCCTCGCGTCTGGCGCAGCGTCATGACAATGTAGGGGAGAAGTGGTTTAATAGCACAAGAAGGCGTTTGAGGCCGTGGCCTCGGCCGCCGTAATCGGGAGCGGGCCAGGACGATATGCAAAAGGGTGAGACCGTCATCTCCATTGGGCTGGCTGTGGTAGTCTTGCTTGCCATCCTCGCCATCCAGCGCAGGTGGAATCCTGCCAGCCTGAAGGAGGTCGCGACTTCCGCGGAGGACTTCATCCTGACCACGACGGGCATCCGCGGGCAGGCTCCGGACATCGCCGGCTATGAGAGGGTCAAGACCTTCCGGCTGGAGGGTTATCTCGCCGGCCTGTATCGCGCCACCCCCGCACCGTTGGTCTTCGCCTCCGGCCGGCTGGTGATTTACGACCGCCAGAACGAGCCTGTGTTCACCCTGGAAACGCTCGAGGGCTCGAAGGAACCTTGGACGGCTCTCTATGACTTCACCGGGCGCCGCGGCCTTCCCGCCGCCGGCAGCCGGGCGCGCCCGGACTATGCTCACGATCTCACGGGCGACGGCGTCCCCGACGTCATCATCGGTCAGTATTCTGGCGGAGACCACTGCTGCACCGTGGCTACCATTGTGGCGCTGGGCACCGATACCGTCACGCCCATCGGCCGCATCGACGGGCTGGACGGAATGCCTTTTGAGGGCCTGGAGGTTCGTAAACTCAATAAAGACCCGAGCTGGGAGTGCATCGCGCACCGGTCTTATCTAACGGCCTGCGGACCTCACGCCGACGCCGCCGACGTGATCTCGGTTTACGCCTTCGCGAACGGCCGCTACACGGACCAGACGGCGCACTTCGAAGATTACCTGCTCGACGTCCTTCGCCAAGACTTGGCGAGGTGGCGGCAGGAGAAAAATCGCAGCCTGGGCCTTCTTCAAACTCTGGCGGTGGATTATACGGCGCTCGGCGAGCAGGATCAGGGAAAACGCTTTTTCGCGTTGAACCTGGGCCAGTTCACACCCAGCCTCCGGAAGCAGGACGTAGACTCGAATGCCTGCCTGGAAAGCCTTGAGAGCCTTTTAGACCGCGTGCCCGGCGTGGGGCCGTAGGTCATTTTGGATTTTGGATTTGCGATTTTGGATTGAAGCCGGTAGCGACCCAATTTATGGGGGCGGATTGTGGCGGGCGGGATCGCTCCTTAATCCGAAATCCAAAATTATCACAACACGGCTTCGTCCCAGTTTTCCAGGATCTTCTTGATCTTCCCCATGAATTGTTCCGCCACCGCCCCATCGATCACGCGGTGGTCGTATGAGACCGAGAGATAGACCATATGCCGAATGGCGATGGCGTCGTCGCGGACCACCGGACGTTTTTCAATCGCACCCACGCCCAAGATCGCCACCTGCGGCTGGTGGATGATGGGCAGGCCGAACAGCCCGCCGAAGCCGCCTGGATTGGTGATGGTAAAGGTTCCGCCCTGGACGTCCTCCACGCTCAGGCGCTTCGAGCGCGCACGGTCGGCCAGGTCCTGCACGGCGCGCGCTATGTCGAGAAAATTCTTCTCGTCGGCGCGCTTGATGACCGGCACGATCAATCCGTTTTCCAAAGCCACGGCGATCCCGATATTCACGTCGCGCTTGTAGATAATGTTGGTCCCATCGATTGAAGAATTGATGATAGGTAATTCCTTGACAGCTTCGACACAGGCTCGGATGAAGAACGGCGTGAAGGTCAGTTTGATGCCGTGGCGCCGTTCGAATTCATCTTTGCTGTGCTCGCGTGTCGCCACCACACGCGTCATCTCGACTTCCACCACCGTGTAGACGTGCGCCGAGGTGCGCTTGCTCGCCACCATGTGCTCGGCGATCTGCCGGCGCATGGGCGTCATGGGAACAACTTGCGTTGCCCCCGTGAAGATGACCGGTGCGGGAGTAAACTGCGCCGCCTCCGGCGCCGCTGCCCCTGTGCCGCCCGTGCTGCGTCGCTCGATGAAATCCAGGATGTCCTTCTTGCTAACCCGGCCTCCCAGGCCCGAGCCCTTTACCTGACCTAAATCCACGTGGTGTTCTCGCGCGATGCGGCGCACCAGAGGCGAGGTGCGGATTTCCCCCGTCTCGGCGCTTTCCGGAAACGCCGCGAGCGGCGCCACGGCCGATGCTGCGCTGGGGCCCACGGCGGGCGAGGGAGCGGGCGGCATTGCAGGAGGAGCAGCCTCGGGCTTGGGCATGACAGCCTCCGCCGGCGCAGCCGCCACTGCAGCGCCTTCGCCGTCGATGACGGCTACCACCGTGTTCACCGCTACCGTCTCGCTCTCCTTGACGAGAATCTGGGTGAGTACTCCTGCCGCGGGCGAGGGAATCTCCGCATCGACCTTGTCCGTGGAGATCTCGAACAGCGGCTCGTCGCGGTCCACGCGCTCGCCCGGTTTCTTGTACCATTTCGTGATGGTCCCTTCCGCAACGCTTTCTCCCATCTGGGGCATGATGACGTTAGTGGGCATCGTTAACCTCATTAGGCGATTGACTGACCGGGCGATTGATTCACGGGAAGGGCATTAGCCGCCGAACCGAGGTTCAATCATTCAATCGCCAAATCACTCAATCACAAAGCCTCTCCTCATCGTAGGACAGCGAGCTTTGGAGGTCAACGCCTTCGGGCGGCGGACCCTTCGTTGAGCCGTTCGCCGTCTTAACGTTTCCCATCGCTAATCAAAGAGTAGGCAGCAGGCACTGGCGGTGGGGGGGAGAGTCTGCGCCTCTCGACCCCGCTGCCTCCAACAGCCGATCAGTATCTCCAATCAGGCGCGACAATCCTTACTCCCTTTCGAGTGCATCGGACTTTGATGGAAACGCGGCCTTGCGACTTGGGTCGGTAGGCAATGATGAACGTACCATCGAGATCCGCGCGGATACTCCGAAAGGCCGTTTTCAGAGCTTTAGGTCCGGACGCTGCAAAGGGGACGCCACCGGTCTGGCCGGCGATCAATCTGCTCACTCGCTCACTCCTGGGCCCGCTCTCCCGTAAGAGAATAGGATATATGACAATGCCTGAACGCTGTGCCAGCACAGTGGCTTCCTCCCGCGTGTGATGGCTCGCATCGTCTTCCATGTCCGAAAGGATAACTACTGCCTTGCGACCGGATTGAGTTGAAAGTTCGCCGCATGCTCCAAAAATGGCGTCGTAAAGGGAAGTGACGCCGCCAGAGGGGTTGGCGGTCACGCCAGTGTGAATAGCCTCGTTGATCTCCCCAAGGTCCGATATGAGTGGACATACCCGCGTGGCGATCTCTGTGAACATCACGACGAAGGCGTGATCGCCAGTCCGCAACAACCCCTCTGCTGGATTGGGATCATCCCGCAACTTCAGTCCGGCCAAGGAACCTGCAAGGCTCTTACTTCGGTCAATCAAGAACCCGATCTTTACCGGTGCCTCGGGATTTCGGGTTAATGATTCAATAACCTGCTCTTCCTTGCCCTCGTAAAGCTCCAGTTCATTCTGGTTCAGGTCAGTTAGTGGGTTGCCATGACGGTCCAGAACAAGGACGGGGATTGTCGCAAGCCCGTTTTGGGCTTGTGTCGTTTCCTGCGAGATACTCGACGTCTCCGGCTCTCCCGCCACACTCGCACATGCCAAAAGATGGACGCATATGATCACCGCCACCAATCTGCTCAACATGTTATCCCCTCTCGGCATCGACACGCTGCTGCGGATAAGCGGATTCATCATTAACATTTGCGCTGGATACATGCAACCACGCCCGCTGCCTACTGCATTCTGCCTACTGCCTACTCCTCCCCGCGCCTCATGCTCCGTGCAGCACCCGCTTTGGACTTTCGACCATCTCAAGTCCAAACACCGCCCCGAAATGCTCGATCACCTTCTCCGTGACCGTCTCCATGCCCACCGACCGGCCCAGGAGTTTCGCGAGTGAAGTCACGCCCTTATCGTGCAGGCCGCAGGGGACGATCCACTCGAAGTAGCGCAAGTCGGTGTTGACGTTCAGCGCGAACCCGTGCGAGGTGACCCAGCGCGCCATATGCACACCCATGGCCGCCAGCTTGTCATTCCCCACCCAGACGCCGGGCGTGCCCGGCGAGCGCCCGGCTTCAATGCCGAAGTCACGCGCCGTGCGAATGAGGACTTCTTCCAACGAGCGCATGTACCAGGAAATGTCGCGCCGGTGCTGGGCCAAATCGAGAATTGGGTAACCCACAAGCTGGCCTGGCCCGTGGTAGGTCACGTCGCCACCGCGATTGGTCTCGAAAACCTGCGCGCCGCGCGAGGCCAGCCACTCGACGGACACAAGCAGGTTCTCGCGCCGGGCGTTGCGACCCAGCGTGTACACGTGCGGGTGCTCGAGCAGCAGGAGTGTGTCCGGAATCGCGTCCGCTTGGCGCTGCGCGACCTTCGCCTGCTGCAGGTCGAGCGCCTCCGCGTAGTCTACGAACCCGAGTTGTTCCACGTGGCAGAGCACGTCTAGCTTTCAGCCTTCAGCGGTCAGCTATCAGCTTGGAACCTCTCGCTGAGTGCTGATCGCTGACAGCTTTCTTAGATATGTATCGCCCAATCCACCGCCGCGTGCGCAGCCTCGCCCAGCGCTTCCGCGAGCGTCGGGTGGGCGTGGATCGTATGCGCGATGTCGTCGACCGTGCCCTCCAGGCGCATGGCCATGACGGCTTCGGCGATCGTCTCCGTGGCGCGCGGGCCGATGATGTGCACGCCCAGAATCTCGCCGTAGCGCTCGTCGCTCACCATCTTCACGAAGCCCTCGCGAGCGCCCAGGATTGCAGCCTTGCTGACGGCGGCGAAGGGGAACTTGCCGATCTTCACCTTGTGACCGGCTTCCCGAGCCTGACGCTCGGTCAGGCCCACACTACCGATTTCCGGCTCGCAATACGTGCAATTGGGAATCTGCCGATAGTTGATGGGCTCGGCCGGCTTGCCTGCCGCGTGCGTCACCGCCACGATGCCTTCCATGGAAGCCACATGCGCGAGGAGCGGGCTGTTTGCGACAATGTCTCCGATGGCGTAGACGCCCGGCTCGTCCGTCTGCATGGTGCCGTTCACCTTCACGAAGCCGCGCTCCAGTTTGACGCGCGTCTTCTCCAGGCCAAGGTTCGCCGTATTGGGGGCGCGGCCCACGGCCACCAAGCACGTGTCGGCTTCCAGGGTCTGCGGTTTACCGTCCCCGACCGTATATTCCACCGAAATGCCCTTGGCAGTCTTTGCGACCTTCGCAACTTTCGCCTGCGTCACGATGGCGATGCCCTGATGGCGGAAGGATTTTTCGAGCTCTGCGGAAATTTCCTCGTCTTCCAGCGGCACCGCGCGCGGCAGCATTTCGAGCACGGTCACCTTGCTGCCGAAGCGGTGGAAAATGGATGCGAACTCCACGCCCACCGCGCCCGCCCCGATGATCACCAGCGATATGGGGATTTCCGGGAGGCTCAGGATTTCCTTGTTGGTCAAAATCGTTTTTCCGTCCGGCTCGAGCCCTGGCAGCAGGCGAGCTTCCGAGCCCGTGGCCAGCACGATGTTCTTGGCGGTAATTTCCTGCGTGGCGCCCTTGGAATCCGTCACGCTGATTTTCCCGGGACCGGCTAGCTTCGCGAAGCCACGGACCGTGTCGACATGATTCTTCTTGAGCAGGAACTCCACGCCCTTGGAGAGTTTGGTGACGACCTTCGCCTTGCGCGCCAGGATCGCCTGCCAGTCGAACGAGAACTCCTTGCAGATGATTCCGAATTCCTTGGCGTTCTTGAAGTAATCGTAGACTTCCGCGTTGAGCAGCAGACTCTTGGTGGGGATGCAGCCGACGTGCAGGCAGGCGCCGCCAAACTTCTCGTCCTTCTCGACAATCGCCGTCTTCATGCCCAACTGGCCGGAGCGAATCGCCGCCACATATCCACCCGGGCCGCTGCCGATAACCATCACGTCGTACCTGGGAGCTTCTGCCAAGACCACACCTCCAAATGAAGTCTCACACCTCTAAGATCATAGATGTTAAGAGCCGTGAACCGTCATCTTACATTATGAGAAATAGGCGCACAAGCGGAGCTCTCATTAAGCCTGGGAGCAGCCATCGTGCCTGCGGCAGACGCGCGTTTCGCGATATATTAGGCGCAGGGCAAGCCGGCCCGGGAACGCGGGGGGCGACCGCTGCCTGTGGGAATGCCCTTCAACAGAGCGGGCGGCGATCTGCACAAGATGAGCCATGGGACCTGAAGCAACAAACACAAGGGCCTCGGATTACTTGCACGGGACGACTCCCGAAGAGCAAGCGCGGCTCTCCAAGCTGAACGAAATCCTCAATGAAGCGTCGCTCCGCGAGCTGCGACTCGGGGGCGGAGAGAGAATTCTCGATGTCGGTTGCGGGCTGGCGCAACTGACGCGGAGGATGGCGCGGACGGCGGGCGCCACGGGCCGCGTGGTCGGAATCGAGCGCAGCGCGGAGCAGATTGCGGAAGCACGCCGGCAGGCCGTCGCGGCAGGTGAAGAGAACCTGGTGGATTTGCGGCAGGGTGATGTCTTCGCGATGCCGCTGCGGGATGACGAATGGGGAACGTTTGATGTGGCGCACGGACGCTTCCTGCCGGAGCACGTACCGGAACCACTCACGGTGGTGCGCTCCATGGTGCGCGCCGTACACCTGGGCGGACGCGTAGTGCTTGAAGACGACGACCACGAGGTGATTCGCCTGTGGCCCGAACCCGTCGACTTCACGGCGCTCTGGAACGCCTACATGCGCGTCTATGAGCGCCTGGGATGTGACCCCATTGTGGGCCGCCGCCTGGTGGAACTTCTGCACCAAGCCGGAGCGGCGCCGGCACGCAATACCTGGATCTTCTTTGGGAGTTGTGCAGGCAGCGCGGATTTTGAGGTCTACGTCGAGAATCTGATTGGGATCCTAGAAGGAGCGAAGGAGAAGATGCTGAACTTTGGCTTGCTCGACGCGAGGACCTATGAGGAGAGTGTCGCGGCGTTGCGCGACTGGAAGCATCGGCCCGACGCCGCGATATGGTTCGCGATGGCCTGGGCGGAAGGCGTGCGCCCCGTTTCGTTCAATTCTGTAACCGGTTGAAGCAGAAATGGTTGATAGAAATCGCTAAGCCCGGAGTCCGGCGGACCTTCTTGGCCCACAGCAGATGCTAGGAACCACGAGCCCAACCCCCCGCGCCTCACGCCCAGACGCTTTGGTCCACTTCCAGGTGCTGCTCATACGGTCGCGGAGGTGGCGTGTAGCCATCGGGCAGGTCGCCGTTGTCGGCGCGCAGGTACTGCCAGTAGTGCGGCTTCAAAGAGGCGATCAGTTCGCGGCGGGTCTTGGTCTTGAGGGGCTTGCCCCTGTAAATCTTCCCCATGCGCGCCAGGGTCTTCTCTGAGAGGGCTCCAGAGAACATGACGAGCGGCCAGGTGAAGTTTGGGCCGTTGGTGTGACGGAGCTTCAAAAACCAGGTAAGGAGCGATCCCACGCGCCAGGCGATCGGCGCCCACCGACTCATGGAGGTCGGCTCCAAAATCATCTTCCAGCACTTCATAATGATCTGCCACTGGAGCGGCGTGAGCTGGCGCGTTTCCGTAACTCCGCGCTGTTTCTCCATGCGCGTATCGTGCAGCGGCGTGAAGATGGAGGGAATCAATATGGCGAACAGACCGCGCCGCTCGATTTCATAGAGGAGGTCGAGTGTGGCCTTGGAATCTTCGTCGGTCTCGCCAGGATTCCCAACCATCAGGGTCATGACGGGGAACCAGTTGTTTTCGTTGGCGATGCGCAAACCTTCCAGAATCACGCTCGGCCAGTCTTCGATGGAGAAGGGCACGGCTTTGCTGGGCATGATCTTCTTTCCCATGCGGACCGACCCGGTTTCAAATCCGATCAAAGGCGAAAGCGCTCGCTTCTCCGGATGTTTGCTGAGGCGAATTCGCACGGGGCTCTTGTCCAGGAGAGCGTTCGAGAGTTTCTTGATGAGCAATGGATCAACCACGAAGGGCGCCATGGTGCAATGGCTGAGCACGTGGTGCTTCACGCCGGGCGTATTCACAATGTCGGTGTAGAGATCGACCAAGGCCTCGCGGTTGGGAAAGAAAAACGGGGTATCGGTGCGCACCTGCCCCCAGATAAACATGTCTTCGGTGGCCAGAGAGATCTGGTTGTTGCCCTCGCGGACGTTGGCGCGCACCGCGGCCATGATCTTGTCCTTGGGGACGTCGATCTGCGGATTCAGGTCCGGCACGCAGAACTGGCAGCGCCGCCCGCAGCCGGTGGTCATTTCGATGACGCCGAACGTGGTGCGCCTCTCCGGCACCAGGATGGCCTGACGGTGGGTGGGATGAGCGACCTGGACCTCGTGCGGCAGTTCCTCGCCGCGAATGGCTTGGTGAAACAAGGTCACGGTCTCGTGGGATTCGCTCCGCCCCTCGACCACGCAGTCGACGCCCAAGGCCTCAAAGCTGCTGGTCTGGCTGATTTGCCACCCGCCCGATCCCCCTACGATGACCTTGAAATTCTTCCGGAAGGGGTTCGCCTTGATTCTGGCAAACATCATCTTGGCATAATGGGAATTGATGGGCTCCTTCGACGACCCGAACATGGAGGTATAGACGCCCGCGGCAAACGTCACGCCCAGCGGGTTGTGCGTCGAGACTCCCACGGCGCGCGTTCGCGGCCCCAGGAACTTGTCCAGATCGTCGGGATAGCAAACGGCGATGTCGCGCGGGTTGAACTCGCGAAGCAGGGATTTCTCGAGCAATCGGACCCCCGCGGGCATCTGACGCGCTGAGCCGTCGGGGTTGCGCTCCACCTCCCGCCAAGCCGGGTATTTGTTGTTGATGACGAACTCCATCCAGACCGGTAGCGAGGCGAGTGCCATCTGGATAAAGTAGCCCGCGTGATCGATGGTTTCAGTGAGGGGAGCGGTCAGGACAATCAGCTTGCCGCCATCCTGCGGAGGTTCGTGAGGTGCCGCGGCGGCGCCCTGATGGCCGTGGGGTGAAACGACGCCACCCGGGCGGCTGTTTCTTCCGAACAGACTCTTGAGCATGCAAGAAACCTGTCGCGAGAAGTCGCAGAAACCGGAATTTGGATCAGCGTTGCCCTGAACGCTCGAACGATGTGAAGGAGTATCTTACTCGAAATCATGGGTGGAATCCAAGAATTTCACGACTCTTCTTGCCGGGCGAAATTCCGTAATCACCAGCGCGGCGCACTTCGGCGAGGAGTTGTCGGGACGGTTGAAGGTCGGGGCGCGGCGCCGGCACGCAATGCCTGGATCTTCTTTGGGAGTTGTGCAGGCAGCCCGGATTTTGAGGCATACGTCGAGAATCTGATTGGGATCTTAGAGGGAGCGAAGCAGAAGATGCTGAACTTTGGCTTGCTCGACGCGAGGACCTATGAGGAGAGTGTCGCGGCGTTGCGCGACTGGAAGCATCGGCCCGACGCCGCGATATGGTTCGCGATGGCCTGGACGGAGGGGGTGAGACGCGAGTGACCCCGCGGGCGAAGGGGACGACGAAAGGTGGGAGTGAACGCGTGGTCATCCGAATGTGCGTTGACAGTTCTGAGCAGGGGTTGAGTCACACTGTCCGAACTCTTCGCGCGGACCCATAACTCAAATAGAATCATACCGTTATAAGACAGGAGGAGGGCGAGCATCAGGCGTCCTTTTCCTTGACACCCCCGAACCCGCATGCTACATTTCCCGGTCATTGCAATGTAGGAAATGCACACCTCTGAGCCTTCCAAATGGGTGACACGTTTCGCCAGCTTGGGCACTTGTTCCTTCAGACTGTACCTACCGTTGTCTTTGTGTTCCTGCTTTTTGTAATTCTCGACCGGATCTTCTTTCGTCCTCTGACTGCCGTCCTGAAGCGCCGCGAAGAATCAACCCTGGGCGCGCTGGCGCGGGCTCGGGAACAGGCCGCCGCGGCGGAGTCAAAGACCCGGGAGTACGAGGCGGCCTTCCAGGCGGCGCGGCAGGAGGTCTACCGCCAGCAAGAGGCGGAGCGGGGTGCGAGCTTGGCGGAGCGCGGGGCGGCCTTGCAGAATGCCCGCGGACAGGCCGAGGTGATGATCCGGGAAGCTCAGGCCCAACTGGCAGGGGAAGTGGCTCGTGTCAAGGTAGAACTGGAGAGTGCTTGCCGCCCGCTGGCAGAGGAGATTTCCCAGAGTCTGGTGGGCCCCGACGCGCTTACCGGCGAGGGAGGAGGGGCGCGACTTTGATCCGCACGCTTCGCCAGCTCGCTCTGGTCGGCCTCTTCGGAATCTGTCTGGCGGGATTCACCAGTTCCGGGGTGGCGTGGGCGCTGAGACTCGGCTCGGCGGCCGCTGCGGCGGGGGAAGAGAAAGGTCAAGAGCCAGCTCACGCGCTTCTCTTCAAGGTGATCAACTTTGTGCTGCTTGTGGGAGGACTGGGTTACGTCCTGCGCAAGCCGGCGGCGGATTTCTTCAGCTCGCGCTTGGCGTCCATCCAGAAGAGTCTGGACGAGGGTCGCAAGGCGTTAGAAACATCACAGGTCCAGCTCCAGGCGGTGGAAGAAAAGCTACAGCATCTGGAAGAGGAAATCGCCGCCTTCCGGGCGTCAGCCGCACGTGAGATCGAAGCGGAGCGTCAGCGCCTGCAACAGGCGACGGCCGAGGAGGCAGCCCGGATTCTGGAGTCCGCGCGTGCCCAGATGGGTACCGCCGTGCGCGGAGCCAAGTTGGAATTGAAAAACTACGCCGCGCAGCAGGCGGTCACCCTCGCGGAAGGGTTGATCCGCGATCGCCTGGATGAGTCCGGGCGTAGGCGCTTGGTGAGCCAGTTTGCGGCGACTCTGCAGGCGAAGGAACGGAAGAACTAGCTATGCCGACCGCCGTTGCCAACCGATACGCACGCGCCCTGGCGGACGTGGTCGCGGCCACGGGCAATTATCGCCAAGTGCTCGAGGAACTGGAAGATTTCGGTGTGGCATATCGCGAGAGCGCGGAGCTGCGGGAGATTTGCGAAACGCCGGCCGTCGCCCTGGCGCAGAAGTTAGGCGTGCTGGAAGCCATCGCGCGGCGTCTGGGCAGTTCGCACGTGACGCTAAATTTCCTGCGCGTGCTGCTCAGCCACTACCGCCTGCCGCTCCTGGAGGAAGTTATCCAGTCGTTTCGCAACGTCTCTTATTCACGGATGGGAATCGTGCAGGTGAAGATTTCTTCGGCCGCTGACCTCACGAACGAGGAGCGGGGGCTCCTGCGGACGCGGTTTGACGAGCTGACGCGTCAGCAGTCGGAACTGGAATTCCACCTGCACCGAGACTTGATTGGCGGCATCGTGGCACAGATCGGGAGCACGGTCTACGACGGATCGATCCGCGGCCACTTGGACCGCATCCGGGAACAATTGCTGGCGCAATAAGGAAGCCGCCAGCCATCAGCGGTCAGCCGTCAGCTAGCCCTTTAGCTGGAAGCCGATAGCTGGTTGCTGAAAGCTCAGAAAGGAACCGGTCAACACTCAGCCGTCAGCCGTCAGCTCATGCAGTAGCTGAGAGCTGATCGCTGACAGCTAGGACCGAAGCAATGCCACAAATCAAAGCCGACGAAATCACCAAAATCATCCGCGAGCAGATCGAGAACTTCGACCGCAGTGTGACGGTGACGGAAGTGGGCTCCGTCATTTCCGTGGGAGACGGCGTGGCCCGCATTCACGGCCTCGACCACGTTATGGCGGGCGAACTGCTGGCGCTGCCGCACGACGTGGCGGGGCTGGCGCTGAACCTGGAAGAAGACCAGGTGAGCGCGGTGCTGCTCGGCGATTACACCAAGATTCAGGAAGGCGACATCGTCAAGCGCACCAACCGCATCATGTCGGTGCCGATCGGCGAGTCCCTGATTGGGCGCGTGGTGGACGCGCTGGGTCGGCCCACTGACGGCAAGGGCCCCATCCTCACCGATCAATTCAACACCATTGAACGCCTTGCCCCGGGCGTCGTCGATCGCCAGCCGGTGCGCGAGCCACTGCAGACGGGTCTGAAGGCCATTGACTCGATGATCCCCATCGGGCGCGGCCAGCGCGAGCTGATCATCGGCGACCGCCAGACGGGGAAAACCGCCGTGGCGCTTGACACCATCCTGAACCAGCGCGGCGGCGATGTGATCTGCATTTACGTAGCCATCGGCCAGAAGCGTTCGACCATCGCGCAGGTGATCAAGACGCTGGAAGAGTATGACGCGATGAAGTACAGCATTGTGGTCGAGGCGGGTTCTTCCGACCCCGCGCCCATGCAGTACATCGCTCCTTACGCCGGGTGCGCGATGGGTGAATACTTCCGCGACCGCGGCCGCCACGCGCTGTGCATTTACGACGATCTCTCCAAGCACGCCGTGGCGTATCGCGAGATCTCGCTGCTGCTGCGGCGTCCGCCCGGACGCGAAGCTTATCCCGGCGACGTCTTCTACCTGCATTCGCGATTGCTGGAGCGCGCGGCCAAGCTCAACAAGGAAGGGGGAGGTGGATCGCTGACGGCGCTGCCCATCATCGAGACGCAGGCGAGCGACGTTTCCGCCTACATTCCCACCAACGTCATCTCCATTACCGACGGCCAGATTTATCTGGAGACCGACCTCTTTAACAGCGGCATCCGTCCCGCCGTGAACGCCGGCATCTCGGTGTCACGCGTGGGTGGCAACGCCCAAATCAAAGCCATGAAGGGGATTGCCGGAATGCTGCGCCTGGAAATGGCCCAGTTCCGCGAGTTGGCGGCTTTCGCCCAGTTCGGCAGCGACCTTGACAAAGCCACCATGGCGCAACTGAACCGCGGGCGGCGGCTGGCGGAAATCCTGAAGCAGGATCAGTACAAACCTTTGCCAGTGGAAAAGCAGATCGCCATCATCTTTGCCGGCACGGGCGGCTACCTTGATGATTTGCCGATTGAACAATGCCTGCCCTTCGAACAGGCGCTCTACGATTTCATGGATACGTCATTTCCCGCGGTGGGGAAGCAGATCGTCGAGAAAAGGGAGATCGACGAGCCGCTGCGGGCGGAAATGCGCAAGATGCTCGACGAATTCAAGGCGAAGTTTGTTGCGGAAAACAAGTCCAAGTCAGCGTGAGCTGGTAAGGCGAAAAAAGCATGGCCACACTTCTTGACATTCGGCGCCGGATTCGCTCGGTCAAGAGCACGCAGCAAATTACCCGGGCGATGAAGATGGTGGCGGCAGCCCGCCTGCGGCGCGCCCAGGATCGCATTTTCAGCGCGCGTCCTTACGCGAACCAGATGATGACGCTGCTCTCGAGCGTCGCCGCGCGCACGACCGACCGCACGAATCCGCTGCTCGCCCAGCGGCCCATCCAACGGCAACTTCTGGTGCTGGTCACCGCCGACCGCGGCTTGTGCGGGGCCTTCAACGCTAACCTGCTCCGCGCCGCTCACGACTATCTGGAAGAGAATCGGGACAAGCAGATTTCCATCATCGCCGTGGGCCGCAAAGGCCGGGACTACTTCATCCGGCGGCCAGTCAAGGTGGTTGGCGAGCACGTCAATATCTTTGGCCGTCTGGAATTCAGCCAGTCACAGCCGATTGCCAAGCACATCATCGAGCTTTACACGGAAGAGAAAGTGGACGCGGTGGATTTCATTTACAACGAGTTCAAGTCCATCATGACCCAGCGCGTGATGGTGGAGCGCTATCTCCCCATCAAGCCCATTGTGCCGGCCCAGGGCGAGGCGCTGATCGATTACATATACGAGCAGCCGGCGCAGGATATCTTCAACGTCCTGCTGCCGCGCTACGTGGAGATTGAGGTTTACCGGGCGCTGCTGGAATCCCAGGCGGCGGAACTTGCTGCGAAGATGACGGCCATGGACGCCGCCACGAACAATGCCGCGGAGATGATCGATTCTCTCACCCTGCATATGAACCGCGTCCGGCAGGCGGCCATCACGCGCGAGATCATCGAAGTGGTGAGCGGCGCGAGAGCAACGTAGAAGAGCAGGAGTAAGAAGACAGGAGCCAGGAGTCAGAGTGCGCGGTAATCGATAAGCTGAACGCTGATAGCTGATTGCTGGAAGCTAATAGCGGATCGCTATTATCGAAAGGATTCACGATGGCGGAGCAGCACGTTGGCAAGGTAGTGGAAGTAATCGGGCCGGTTGTAGTGGTGGCCTTTGAAGGCGGCCATCTTCCCCCGATCTACAATGCGGTGCGGATCATTTCCCAAGGTTTCGAGGTCACGACTCCCATCGATGTCATCGCCGAAGTCGAGCAGCACCTGGGCGAGGGCCGCGCGAAGTGCGTGGCGATGGAGCCGACCGACGGCATGGTGCGGGGCATGAAGGTGGTAGACCAGGAAGGCCCCATCACCGTGCCGGTGGGCAAGGCCACGCTCGGTCGCGTGATCAATGTCATCGGCCAACCCGTGGATAAACTGGGCCCGGTGGAAACCAAGGACCGCTGGCCCATCCATCGGCACCCGCCTTCTCTTGAGGAACAGAACACCCATTTGGAGATGTTCGAGACCGGGGTCAAGGTGATCGACCTGCTCGAGCCGTACTTGAAGGGCGGCAAGACCGGCCTGTTCGGCGGCGCGGGCGTGGGCAAGACTGTCATCGTCATGGAAATGATCCACAACGTGGCCTTGAAGCACGGCGGTGTTTCGGTGTTTGCCGGCGTGGGCGAGCGCACCCGCGAAGGCAACGACCTGTGGCTGGAAATGCAGGAAGGCGGCGTCATGGTGGCCGGCGACCCGGAAAGGTCGAAAGTGGCCTTGATTTATGGCCAGATGACCGAACCGCCGGGCGCGCGGCTACGCGTGGGTCTGGCCGCCCTCACTGTGGCCGAGTATTTTCGCGACGAGGGCGGTCAAGACGTGCTGCTGTTCATCGACAACATTTTCCGATTTACGCAGGCGGGGTCGGAAGTTTCAGCGCTGTTAGGTCGCATGCCATCTGCCGTGGGCTACCAACCAAACCTTTCGACGGAAATGGGCGAACTCCAGGAGCGCATCACTTCCACGAAGAGGGGGTCGATTACCTCCGTGCAGGCGATTTACGTGCCTGCCGATGACCTGACGGATCCGGCGCCCGCTACCACCTTCTCGCACCTGGACGCGACCACCGTGCTCAGCCGCGCACTGGTCGAGATTGGGATTTACCCCGCGGTCGATCCCCTGGCCTCCACGTCGCGCGTCCTCGATCCGCGCATTGTGGGCCACGAGCATTACAACGTGGCGCGCGGCGTAAAAGGCATCCTGCAAAAATACAAGGACCTCCAGGACATCATCGCCATCCTGGGCATGGATGAGCTTTCGGAAGAGGACAAGCTCACGGTGGGGCGGGCGCGCAAGATTCAGCGCTTCCTTTCGCAACCCTTCTTTGTGACCAAGCAGTTCACGGGCATGGAAGGCCGCTACGTGAAGCTGGAAGACACCATCAAAGGCTTCAAGGAGCTCGTGGACGGCAAGCACGACGCCATCCCCGAACAGGCATTCTACATGGTGGGCACCATCGAGGAAGCATTGGAGAAAGCCGAGAAGCTGAAGGCGGCAGCCTAGGAATAATTGAGTGATCGGGCGATTCAGTGATTGAGCGATTGAAAAGCAAAGGCTGCGGATCAAAGTTCGGGAATCGATCACCCCATCACCCGATCACCCGATGAATGAAGAGCTATGGCAGATATCACTCTTCCAACTGAGATACATCTCGACATCGTGACGCCGGACCGGTTGGTGGCGCACGACTCGGTGAGCGCCGTGACCATCCCCGGCAAGAACGGCTACCTGGGGATCCTGCCCGGACACGCGCCGCTGCTGACGGAACTCGTAGCCGGTGAGCTTGTCTACACGCGCGAGGGCACGAAGCAGTTCCTGGCTGTGAACTGGGGATTCGCGGAAGTGTTGCCGGATCGTGTTATCGTGCTGGCGCAATCGGCCGAACGCGCTGAGGAAATCGATGTGGGGCGCGCGCAGAAAGCCCAGGGACGCGCCGAGGAGCGCCTGAAGCGGTTCAACGATCCGCAAGTGGACATGGAACGCGCCCGCGAAGCGCTGCGGCGGGCCATGGCTCGACTTGAAACCGCGCGAGAAATCAAGAGATAAGCAACCTTCCCGACAAGTTTCCACCTCCTCGGAGGACAACGAACATGGCCAAACGCGGCATTCTTATTCTCATGGTGCTTTTTGTCATGACTTCCGGCTCCTTGCCACTGAAAGTCCTGAGCCATCCTGCTCGGCCAAATGGAGGAGTGGCGATGAGGGGCAGCCCAGTGCCAAACATCGCGCAGGTGACGCGAATGGAGTTGAGAGCGGTGCCGAAGGAATACCGCGGCCCATGTCCGAAGGTCATTCGCTTCATTGGCGAGATCACTTTCGACGGACCCGGAAAGATGGTCTACAACATCGAGCGATCCGACGGCGCCAAACTCGCACATGGAAGAGATCTCTCCTTCGCCGGTGCAGGGACAAAGAGAGTCGATGACACCTGGGAGATCGGCAAATCCCTGGAGGGCTGGGAGATGCTGGCCTCCGGCGACCAGCGGTCCAACAAGGCGGAATTCCGGGTGGAGTGCACCAAGTAGCCGCGCGGGTGACCGACGGCTGTCGCCGTGAGGTCCCGTGCAAATCCTTGACGCTGAGTAACGAGAAGAGGTTGAGGCAAAAGATCGTCTTCTCCCTCCTGACGAAGCTTATCTCGGAGTGCGCTACGATGTGGCCTTCCGTCTGAAGCAGTGATCCTCCCCGGGCGAAGTCAGCGTAATGCGCGCCGGAGCATCGCGATCGAAAAGTCCCTGTCCAGAAACGGATGCGGGCATATCATTTCCCTGTATCCTCGGGGAGCTATCCGAACGCGTCCCGTGCGTGCCCACGTCGATCCTCGGCCCTTACGATTGCGGGGGGCGTGGCCGCGGCTCATCGTTCGGTGACCCCGTCACAACCGTGGGAGGCGACATGAGAACCGGAGCGATCGAGGCTGTCCAAGGCGACATCACGAAGCAGCATGTGGACGCCATCGTGAACGCTGCGAACACCTCGCTCCTGGGCGGTGGCGGCGTGGACGGCGCGATTCATCGGGCGGCGGGGCCGGAGCTCGTGGCGGAATGCCGCACGCTGGGTGGCTGCCCGACGGGCGAGGCCAAGATCACCCGCGGCTATCGCCTGCCCGCTCGCTGGGTCATACACACGGTGGGGCCGGTGTGGCACGGCGGCAAACACCGCGAGGACGAGCTGCTGGCGAGCTGCTACCGGCGGTCTCTTGAGGTGGCGGTAGAGAACCATGTACGCAGTGTGGCTTTCCCCGCCATCAGCACCGGCGCTTATGGGTTTCCGCTCGAAGGCGCCACGCGCATCGCTGTCAGGGAAGTGCGCGCATTCCTCGAAAAAAATCCCGCCCTTGAAAAGGTGGTCTTCGTCTGTTTTGACCGCTCCACGCACGACTGCTACACCCGGGCGCTCGCGGAGGGCGCATAGCGGTTGAGCGGGACGTTTCGGAGCGTGTTGAAAGACCGCGTGGTGGCGGCGCGGCACTCCCTGAGGCAAGGAACTCACTCCCCCAGCACGCTCTTGGCGATCGTCTGAAGCTGCATGAAGGACGTGCCCTCGTAGATCTTGCCGATTTTCGAGTCCCGCAGGTACTTCTCCGCCGGGTAGTCACGCGTGAAGCCGTAGCCGCCGTAGACTTCGAGGCATTCGGACGCGACGCGCTCCGCCACCTGCGAGCAAAAGTACTTGGCCATGGCAGCTTCTTTCAGGAAGGGCTGGCGAGCATCCTTCAGACGCGCGGCATTGTAGGCCATCAGGCGCGCGGCCTCGACCTCCGTGGCCAAGCGCGCCAACTGGAACTGGATCGCTTGGAACTCCGCGATGGCCTTGCCGAACTGCTTGCGCTCCTGCGCGTAGCGGACCGCATGTTCGAGCGCGCCGCCCGCTACGCCCACCATCTGCGCGGCGATGCCGATGCGGCCTTCGTTCAGCGTCTCAATCGCCACCTTGTAACCCTTGCCGACTTCGCCCAACACGTTCTCCTTGGGCACGCGGCAGTCTTCGAGAATCAGCTCGCAGGTCGAGGAGGCGCGGATGCCGAGCTTGTCCTCCTTCTTGCCGACCGTGAAGCCGGGCGTGTCGCGCTCGATGAGGAAGGCCGTGATGCCGCGATAACCCGCCTCGGGCTTGAGGTTGGCAAAGACGATAAACAGGCCCGCTTCCTGGGCGTTGGTGATCCAAAGCTTGTGGCCGTTCAGCACGAAGTAGTTGCCGTCCTCGCGCGCGCGCGTCGCCAGAGCGAAGGCGTCGCTGCCGGCGTTGGGTTCGGAGAGCGCGTAGGCGCCCACCGTGTCTCGCACCAGGCGAGGCAGGAACTTCTGCTGCTGCGCCTCAGTTCCCCAGCGTTGCAGGGCGTTGTTCATCAGAGTGTTCTGAACGTCGATCACGACGCCCGCCGAGGCGTCAACGCGCGAGAACTCCTCGATGGCCAGAATCGCCAGGAAGAACGTGCCGCCGCTGCCTCCGTAAGCTTCCGGAGCGGCAATTCCCATAAAACCCTGTGCGAAGAGCCTCCCGAGGAGTGCGTGGTTGAAGACACCCTCGCGATCCATCTCCGCGACGTGGGGGGCGATCTCTTTCGCGGCGAATTCGCGCGCCATCGCTTGGAACATGCGCTCCTCTTCGCTCAGCACGCTCAGGGGCCCACACGCGGGAACCACATCGGACTCAGCCATCTCAGCCTCCCAGCCTCTCCCCTACTTTGTGAAAACCCTGGAACGCGATGGTCTTTGTAGAGGCGGGCTTCAGCCCGGCATTGTACCATCGACAACTTATACCCGCCTGAAGGCGGTCCCCACGATTGCTGGCGGGGTCTTCACACTGTCTATTCCAGGGTCGACATTGGCCTGGCCCTCCGTCCGGGGCAGTAAGCAGTAGGCAGAAGGCGGTAGGCAGCGAGCGCCGTGTGCGAGTCCCGACAAGGTCGGGATAACCACTTCGCCCTTCGACCTCGGCCTCCAGGGGAAGTCGCGAGTCCAAGGTTGACGACCGAAGGCTGAAGGCTGAAAGCTGAGAGCTGATGGCTGCTCCGTGTCACCTGTCCCCTGCTCTCCTGACTCCTAGATCCTAACTCCCTTTCTTTTCATCAATATCGTGGCAGAGAGACTATAACCTGCTTCTTTTCTTCAACATCGTGGCAAACCCACAAACTCACATTTTTTCTCCCCTTGTTTTCAATAACATTCAGGCTTCGCTCGTCTATTCTGGGGCCCCCTTTTTTTCGTCACCCTAGCTACAACAGAACAAACTAACTCCCTCTTTTTCAACGAGATGGATTCTTGCGCGGTTTTTGCTCTTCATCGCTAACCGCATTTCTTTTCTATAACATCGTGGCAAAGACATGAGTGAAGCTGAGGTGAACTTCACTTAGGCCAGCAGGGCAGCGCGGAGTTGTCGCTGCGGCGACTCGACGTGGCGAGTTCTTGAACTCCGCGGCTTGAAAGCTGGGGAACCATCAAAGAACCGCTCTCAACCTTCAACCTTCGACTCTCGCATGACTCGCCTGCCCCCCCAGCCGGCACAGGGGACTCCTATTTAAGCTTAATATAAAGCATCGCATCAGTCAACCCCCAAGCCGTGCAAGCCATCGGGAGCCTGCCCCGGCTCGTGCCGGGAACGGGCCGGGGATCGGGTCATCGGTTCACTGACTCACTGATTCACTGACTCACTGATTCAGTTCCCGTTCACTCGCCACTCGTCCCGCCGCGGCGGGTCACTCGTCACTGCCCTTCCAGTCCCCAGCCCCTGTTCTTCCGACTCCGGACTTCGCCTGCCTGCCGCAGGCAGGGACTCCTGACTCCTGAATCCTAGCTCCTGAATCCTGTTCTCCCCGCCCCTTGCTTTCTTAGTCAATCGGGTTTATAAACGTTGCAGCTACGTCCTGGTCAAGACCATGTGGTCGGTGTTTGACTCTCCTCCTATCCGGCCGCAGATGCCGCGCCGGCCACAGTGTGCCGCTTGTGACGGTCAGGGGGTTAGATCGTGGCCCAAAGTCTCAGAACACAACCAGACTACGCGTCTACCCTCCGTACGTTCAGGACGGTGGCCGACCATGCGGTCGGCTTTACTTTGATTTGCTATGTACTGGGTTTCGTCGTTACGAACCTCTATCTAGGAACTTTAGGACTCGTAAACTTTGACGTGCTACGCGTGCGGTACATCCTTACCGGACTTCTTTTTGCGGTTTTCGTCGCGACGATTGCAGTACCTTTGCACTCGCTGTTCTACTCCTTAGCCCGAAAGGTCGATCGATCCCGACGAGCTCTCGTCTCCGAAGCGGTCACGGTTTCAATGGAGGTTTACGGATTCGTCTTCCTTTCGGGTGTGGTTCTGGCCTCACTCGCAGGGAGGGCGGCCGATGCTCCACCTGGGGTCCCGGAACTCTCCCCACATTTAACTTGGCAATCGTTGTACTCCGGATTTTTTAGGACATTTTTCAATCCTCTTAACATGCTGTTCTTTACCATAGGATTTGCCATCATCGTCGCCATATCGTTAACCGTTCTGGGTATAGGGGTTACGGACGTCAGCGACATAGCCGATAAAGGCGGTTTTAAGTTCAAACATTACCGGAACATAGGACGATGGGCGGCCAAGCCCCGTAACTGGCCTAGACTTGTAGGTGCCGTCCTGACAGCTATTCTCGCATTATTCCTCTGGAACTCTTTGGTGAATCTGCTTGTCTTGGGCGGCATCTACACGCGGCCCTTTAGTTGGACGCTCCCTCGTGGTTGGTGGAGGTTTATTGGCTATGCGTTCCTCATTTATGTTTGTGCCGGAGGGCTTTTGCTATGGGCAGTAACCAGGCAATGGCCTCCCTTCACCACTGGCGAGCCGTCAGGAGAATCCAAGGCAACCAGGATGGGGACACTAATACCCGGAACAACGTCCACGCTCGCGTTGGTCGGCTGTTTGGTCGTGTTATTTGCTGTCGGGATTTATCCACATCTGCCCCAACAGGTCGGGGGCGGTAGCCCGATACGAATTGAACTCATGACCAAAGACGATAGCTTGAACCGGCTTGTTGGGGGCCCAGATACGCAGATCTATCTACTAGATCGAACGAGCGCAGCTACACTAATGATGGTGGTGAATAGCAAAAACAAAACCTGGCGCATTGTCGAAGTGACGAACACCCAAGTGGACGGTATCGCTTATTTGCCTCCCCCGTGAATACTGCTTCCGATCTTGAGCGGGCCACGACGAGCGATTTCATCATCATGGGCTAATTCCTGGGTTTACGAACTCCCGGCAAATCTGAAAAACGGATTTGCCGGGGCTACCCGCTAATTGCAAAGCAATTACCGATCCGCTACAGGAGCGACGGCTCGGACCACGCATCTGGGAACTCCCGGGGAGGCTCTATGACCCTCAAAGATCTGCTAGCTAGAGGTTTCTTCCCGAAGGAATTGCCACGACCTTTCGTTACGGCCCGCTTTGCGGATGTAGTCACTTCGACCGGTGCGCTGCCCGGTGACTTCGCGAAGACAGCCACGACGGGCAACAAACTTCCGACGGCGAAGACTGGACGCTACTCTCATGCTCGTGGAGGCCTGCTTCGCCGACCGCTGCACATCTGTAATCCCCTCCACTACTTCCTCCTGTGCGATGAGCTCACTCAGAACTGGGCATCAATCGGCCCCAGGGTTGCCGGAACCGTGCTTTCAGCAACGAGTCCCGAATCCAAAGGCACCGGCCGCGCGATCGACGGCAAGTTCCCGCAAAGCGCTCGGCCCGACCTCGCTCAGAACACTAGGCTTGGGCGGCGCTATGTCCTCCAAACTGATATCAATCGGTTTTATAACAGCATCTATACCCATTCCATTCCTTGGGCGTTGCACACTAAGGCCACGGCCAAAGCCAATCGAACATTGACCCTGCTCGGAAACAGGATCGACTATTGGGTGAGAATGGGGCAGGACCAACAGACCATTGGAATTCCAATTGGGCCGGACACATCTCTCGTATTAGCGGAACTCTTGATGCAGCGATGCGACGAACAACTCCTGATGAAAATGCCAGCATTGAAAGGCCATCGATTCATCGACGATTACGAACTCAGCTTTCAAACACGAACGCAGGCGGAAGATGCTTTCCATATGCTCGAGACTTGCTTGGCGGAGTACGAGTTAGCCCTAAACCCTAAAAAGACCCAGGTCTTGGAACTGCCCTTACCTCTTGAAGCCAATTGGGCGACAGAGCTGAAGAGGTTTACTTTTCGCAGCACAGAAAAAGGACAAGCAGCTGACCTTTCCAACTACTTTAGTCGAGCCTACTCACTGCACATGGAAAATCCTGGCGACCCGGTTCTTCAATTTGCTGTCACCACGTTCCGTTCTGTCGATATCCATCTGGCCAATTGGGCGTTGTTTCAAAAGCTTCTTTTGTTGTGTGTAATCCCTCAGCCGGCGAGCTTTCCCTATGTCCTTGAGCAGCTAATCTTGCGTAAGAATGCTGGTGCGACGTCTATCCTCGCGGAGCTGGGTGAAATCGTCAATGCGCTTATCATTGATCACTCCGCCCTCACACACTCAAGCGAAGTCGCAAATGCCCTTTGGGCCTGCCTTGCGTTGGGTCTTAAATTGGATCCTAAGGCGGCGGAAAAGGTCTCGCAGTGTGATGATCCTGTCGTCGCCTTGCTAGCACTTGACTGTGAGCAACACGGGCTAGCGGCAAAATCACTCGACAAGGGGCTTTGGGCTTCACATATGACGCAGGAAGCGTTGTATGACGAGCACTGGTTGCTGGCCTATGAAGCCAACGTCAAAGGTTGGTTGCCAACCGTAGGGGGAGGCGATCACGTAACAGCCGATGTGAACTTCAGTTTCTTGAAGAAGGAAAACGTCCATTTCTATGAGGGAGGCTTAGCCTCGGCGCCGCCGGCTGCACCTATCCCCCTGCCAGCGCTGCCGACTGTCTCGACACACACAGGCTCATACTGACCATGGGCGGGCAGAGCATCTACATGGTTGGCGGCCCGGTCAAAGGAAAACTGGCCGTCGGTCGTGGTTCGGGGCGCGGGTTTATTCGGTGGCCGGGTTCCACCACACATCCATTCGGCCCCGAGGTTTCGGGACGGGCCTTGCACCATTCGGTACATGGCGGGCCCTGCACCATACGATACAGGGCAGGCTCCAGGGGGAATGCAGCCCCGCTTACGACGTGCGTGCGAGACCCCTCATCCGTCCCGATCAGACCGGGACACCTTCTCCCGCCACGGCCGAAGGTCCACCGATCACAATGGCGGGCGGATCTGCGACCCCTGGGAGAAGGCTGTAATGGCTCCAGCCGCGGCGCGGGAGTCGGGCGGACACGAGGCCAGCCGCTACAACGATCGCCCGGGCGCCCTCAAAAGGCAGGATCGCGCCGGGGTGACAGCGCCGAACGGCCGGAATTCCCCGCCATTGCGTGCGGTCTTGGCGTTGCTTATGATTCCTGTGCTGGGTGCTTAAAGACGTGTAGCGGCGACTTCACGTCGCCGTAGCGGGGCGGGATCCGCGCGCCGCTACGTGGCGATATAAAATCGCCGGTACAAAACCTTGATCGCCGGTGGGGACACCGGCGCTACAGCAAGAAATCGCCGCATTGTTTTCCAATCTGGCGATCTAAAATCGCCGCTACGTCGCGAGGCAGGGTTTTTTCGGCACCCTGCTTGGGTATTCATTTCGGTGGAGTTGAATCATTTGGCACGAGGAATCTATGTCACTCATGTTGAAGGAAATTCTGGAGCAGCCGCAGGCGCTGCGGAAGACCTTCCAGGCCGAGCGCGCGCATGCTCTGGAATTCATGAGGTCCACGCGTAAGCGGAATTTCCGCCTGGTGGTGCTGGTGGCGCGGGGGACGTCCGACAACGCGGCGCGGTTGGCTCGCTACCTGACGGAGATTACCACGGGTATTCCGGCCTCGCTCAGTGCCCCCTCGGTGCACACGCTTTATCGGGCCAACGTGGATTATCGCCAAGCGCTGGTGGTGGGCATTTCGCAATCCGGCGAGGGCACGGACATCAACCGGGTGCTCGAAGCCGCCAAGCGCCGGGGAGGCTATACGGTAGGCATCACCAACGAAAAGCATTCCACCATGGCCAAGCTGGTGGACGAAGTTTTCCTGGTGCACGCGGGCCGGCAGCAATCGGTGGCGGCGACCAAGACTTATACCGGCCAGCTCATGGTCTTCTATCTGCTGGCCGCGGCACTGGGCAGGGACGTCACGATGGAAAGCGTGAGCGAGATTCCCGACCGCGTGAAGGAAACGCTCAAGCTGATTCCGGAGCTGCGCGAACTGGTGGAGCGCTACCGCTACATGGATCACTGCGTGGTGGTGGCGCGCGGCATCAACTACGGCAACGCGTTTGAATTCGCCCTCAAGCTGATGGAAACCTGTTACGTGATTGCGGAGCGCTTCTCCGCCGCGGATTTCCTCCACGGACCCATCGCCCTGATCGAGCGCGATTTCCCGGCGTTCATCTTCATGCCGCCCGGCAAGACGTTCAATCACATGCGCGAGCTGACGGCTCGGCTCGGCAAGCTGCGTGCGGACGTGGTGGCCATCTCGGGTCCCGGGGCACGCATTCCGGCGGCGACGCGGGTGATCCGGGTGCCCGGAAAGATCCCGGAAATCTACTCACCCATCCCCTACATCGTTCCGGGGCAGATTTTTGCGGCGCTGCTGGCGGAGATTAAGGGACTCGATCCGGACAAGCCGCGCTCGCTGCACATCGTGACCCAGACAGTTTAGAAGAACCCAAGAAAGGTGACCGGGTCAGGCAGAGGGATTTTCGGAGACGGCGGAGCTGCAATGGGGCTGGGGCTCGCGGGACCAAAGGACGGATCTGGTATTGTCGGCTCTGATTATTAGGGCTTCCTTACCTGCCTATCTTCCTCAAGTCAAACCTCGTTCCTGCCGAAAAATAACTACGGGGTTTCTGCGCGCGCCGGGGGGGCCGAATTGTCGCTGGCGCGTACGCCGGTCGGATTGCCCTCCCAGGTGCGTGCGAGTTCGGATGAGGGAGGAAAGCACCTGCAGGCATTCGGACTAGTCCCGTGACCGCCAGGTTGGATGCTTTTCGAAAGTGTTCGTAGTCGACCAAAGCGCCGCGTGGGCAGAACGGGCTCGGGACTTCGTTAGGCGGTCACGGGACTAACCCCCTGGCGGAAGGTCCACGCTGGCAAGGAGCAGGATGGCCACCATCACCTCACGCGATAACCCGCCACCTCAACCTTCTCACGACGCTGTGCCCCCCTTGGGGCTGGGCGAAGGGGCATTCGCGCCCACCTTGGGCGTTCCCGGCCGGAGCGATGGGGCAGAGGCCCGAAGCCGCCAGCTTTCTCTGCTCGTGGAGATCAACGCCGCGCTGGCAGGTGCGCTCGACGCCGAGTCCGTTCTCGGGCCGATCCTGACGCGGTTGGTCGAGAGGGAGCGGCTGAGCCACGCGTGGATCTATCGGCTGGATGAGCCGGCCGGCGAACTTCAGCGCGTGGCGAGCGGCGGAGGGGAGGGGCGGGCACAGGAAGCCGTTTCCCTCAAGGATCCAACGCTGGTTTCGTGGGCCATCCAGCAAAGAGAGGCCGTGTACGTCCCGCAGGTTGACAAGGACCCGCGCTGCCAGGGTCGCGGCTCCGAAGCCGGGTGCGAGTATGCCGTTCCCTTGCAGACGAACTCCAGCGTCTTGGGCGTTCTGGATATTACCTCCGATCAAGCGGATGGCATCCGAGCCGTAACGCGCAAGCTGATCGATCAGGTCGCCACGCAGGCTGCTATCGCCCTGGAACGCAGCGAACTTTACAGGCAGGTTCGCGTCTCAGAAGAGCGCTTTCGGTCCATCTTCGAGCAAGGAAGCTTCGGGGTAGCGCTCGCGGGGCTGGATGGGCGGTTTTCAACCGTCAATCCAGCTTTCGCGCGCCTGCTCGGCTATATGCCCGAGGAGTTGCAGGGAAAACACCTCACGGAAATCACACACCCGCAGGACGCCGGGACGAGCCAGGAGCATGTACGGACACTTCTGGAAGGCCAGGCGGCTCAATTCAGCCTGGAGATGCGCTACCTGCGCAGGTCCGGCGAAGCCATCTGGTGCTCCACCAATGTTTCCCTTCTACACGACGCGGCGGGCCGGCCCGCCTATTTCCTGGCGATGCTCCTGGACGTCAACGAGCGGAAGAAGGCCGAGGAAGAGCGTGCCCGCTTGCAGCAACAGCTCTTTCAGGCCCAAAAAATGGAAACCCTGGGTATGTTGGCAGGGGGCATTGCCCACGACTTCAACAACCTCTTGAGTGTCATGCTGGGTTTTGCTTCCTTGGCCCGTCAGCGGCTGGGCTCGGACGATCCCCTACAGGAATCCATGCGCATGATCGAGCAATCAGCCCAGCGCGCCGCAGACCTCACGCGCCAACTCCTGGGCTTTGCCCGCCCCGAGCGGCAGCAGGTGAAGCCGGTGTGTGTCGAAGAGGTGTTGGACCGAGTGAGGCGCATGGTGGCCCGCACGTTCGATCGAAGCATTAAGGTTTCCCTCCTGAACGGAACCGCCTCCCTATGGGTCAACGCGGAGCCCAGCTACCTCGAGCAAGCCATTCTCAACTTGTGCGTCAACGCGCGCGACGCGATGCCCGAAGGAGGCAATCTGACGCTCGAAGCTTCTGCCGTTACCCTCGATGCAGAGCAGCCGGAACTCCCGGCTCAGTGCGCTCGTGGCCGGTACGCCAACATTTCCGTCCAGGACACGGGGGTGGGAATCGCGCCCGAAGTGGCGCCAAGGCTCTTCGAGCCGTTCTTCTCAACCAAAGAGCCGGGCAGGGGGACGGGGCTGGGCCTCGCCATGGTCTACGGATTCGTTAAGAACCACGACGGGTTCGTGAGAGTAGAGAGCGAGTTAGGTCACGGCGCACGGTTCACAATTTACCTTCCGCTGATCCCCGCCCCGGCGCCTCATGCGGGTGCAGGGGCATTGGGACGAATCCAGCCGGGGACTGGAACCGTCCTGGTCGTGGATGACGAACCCATGGTCCGGGCCTTCGTCGAGGAGGGGCTGAAAGGGCTCGGCTACAAGGTATGGGCGGCTGAAAACGGCCAGCAGGCTCTGGAGATCTACGGGCGGCACGGGCAAGAAATCAACTGTGTTCTGCTGGACTTGATCATGCCGGAGATGAGCGGCCTTGAAACTTACCGCCGCTTGCGAAAACTCCATCCCCAGGTGCGGGTTGTGTTCGCCTCCGGTTACAGCACCGGCGAGATTCTCCGGGACGCTCCGGACGCGCGAGAAGCGGAGTTCATCGGGAAGCCTTTCACCCTCGAGGGGCTTTCCATGGTGCTGCGTAAGGCGGGAGTGGGTGAATCAAGGGCCGGGTGACGGGCTCTCCTCGGGAACCAACGAGCCGGGTTTCGGTCCTTGAGCTTGAAGGGTTGGAAAGGATCTCCTCGATGAAGGTCTTGGTCGCGGAAGACCAAGCAGTCTCCCGCCACATCCTGGAAGTCAGCCTGCGCACGTGGGGCTATGAGGTTACGGCAGTCGAGGACGGCACGCGAGCCTGGGCGATCCTGCAAGGCGATGATGCGCCGCAGTTGGCGATTCTGGATTGGTTAATGCCAGGTATGGACGGAATCGAGATCTGCCGCCAGATCCGCACGCGCCCGGCGACGCGGCCTGTCTACGTCATCCTCCTTACCGCGCGGAGCGGCCGGGAGGACATGATCCGTGGCCTTCAGGCCGGGGCCGACGATTACATCACCAAACCTTTTGACCGCGAGGAACTGCGCGCTCGCGTCCAGGTGGGCATACGCGTCCTGGGATTGCAGGGCGCTCTCGCTCAACGAGTCAGGGAACTGGAAGAAGCCCTCTCACGCGTCAAGCAGCTTCAAGGGTTGCTGCCAATTTGTTCTTACTGCAAGAAGATCCGCAACGACCGGAACTACTGGCAGCAGGTCGACGGGTACATCACGGAGCATTCGGAAGCCCAGTTCAGCCACGGGATCTGTCCAGATTGCTACGTGCAGTACGTCCAACCTGAACTCGATCGGCTGCAAGGGCAAGCAGGGAAGAAACCGTGAACAGGTATGATCCACTTTGCAGGTCGTGCGGATGGACCCCAGGCCGACGCCTGGGGATCTTGCTGTTGGGGTGGCAGCTCGCTGCTCTCACCGCGGTGGCGGTGCCGTCTCCCCCTGAACACATCGCGCTCCCCAGCATGAGACGCGCGGAGCACGTCCGCCGGCCTTCCCCTGCCCGGAGATCCCACCGCCCTTCGTGCTGTGGCGAGGGACTATGCTCCCAGCGCGGCCGTGCCTCCTTGGCCTTGGTGGTGGGGCTCCCGAGACGGCACGGCGTTTCTTCTCCTGCTGGGCGCCGGGATTCTCATCCTTTTGGCGCTGGGGACAGCGTCGGGACAGCCCGCGCAGAGGCTCGTCACACGACACTCCCTGTGGGAAGCACGCGGAAGCTGCGCATCCTGCTGGCAGAAGATAACCCGGTCAATCAGGCGCTGGTAATGCGCCTCCTGGAAAGGCGAGGGCACACGGTTGAAGTGGTGGCGAACGGGAAAAAGGTGCTGGAAGCATTGGAGAGAAATTCCGTGCCTCGCTTTGATCTGATCCTGATGGACATGCAGATGCCTGAGATGGACGGCGCCGAGTGCGTCGCCCGGATCCGTGCCAAGGAGTATGGGACCGCCGTCCGGATTCCCATTATTGCCTTGACCGCCCACGCCCTGAAGGGAGACCGCGAGCGGTTTCTTGCGCTCGGCACGGATGGCTATCTTCCCAAGCCGGTTCGGGCACAGGAACTTTTCGAGACTATCGAGGGACTTCTGCAACTGCCTTCCGGAGCTGTGGGGGGCGAAAACCCCGAAACCAACCGAGACCATGTGGTCGAACGGCAGCAAGTGCTGGCCCGGTTCGAACAGGATAAGGCGTTGCTTGGAAGGTTGATCCGGGTCTTCGTCGACGATTGCCCCAAGTTGCTTGCAGCCGCTCGCGACGCCGCAGCACGCCAGGATGCGGCGGAATTCCCGCGCGCCGCCCAGGGGTTGAAGAACGGTCTGGCGTTTTTCTCCGCGCGCGCAGCCATTGAGGCCGCACAGAAAGCGGAGTTAATCGGCTGCACACAGGGTGTTGAGCATACCGGAGAGGCCCTTGCGTGGCTGGAAGAGGAGCTCGAGTGCCTGCAGCCGGCGCTCTCAGATCTCGGCAAGGAGGTCACTCCGTGAAAGTCCTCATCGCAGAAGATAACCCTATTTCACGCCGCACGTTGGAAGCGCTGGTGGCGAAGTGGGGCTATGCGGTCGTTGTGGCTGCCGACGGAGACGAGGCTTGGGGGATTCTGCAGGGGAATGATGCGCCCAAGCTGGCTGTCATCGATTGGGTGATGCCAGGCAAGAATGGCATCGAGCTCTGCCGGAGCGTCCGGCAGCGAAAGGGCCGGCTGTATACGTACATTCTGTTGCTGACTGGCCGCGACGAGAAGGGGGACGTCGTGGAGGGTCTGGAAGCGGGAGCCGATGATTACGTGACCAAGCCTTTCGATCCTTATGAGCTGCAGGCGCGCTTGCGGGCTGGCCGGCGCATCGTGGAACTGCAGGAACAGCTCATCCTGGCGCGCGAGACCTTGCGGGACCAGGCTTCAAAGGATCCCCTGACCGACCTTTGGAACCATAGGGTCATCCTCGGGATCTTGCGGAAGGAAGTGGCGCGTGCCTCACGCACCCAGAGCTCCTTCGCCGTCGCCATGATCGATGTGGATCGATTTAAGGCGATCAACGACACCTATGGCCACCCGGCGGGCGATGCCGTCCTGCGGGAAACGGCACGCCGCCTGCGCGGCGCGATGAGAACCTACGATGCCCTGGGACGTTACGGAGGGGATGAGTTCCTGGCCGTGGTTCCAGCTTGCGACGCGTCAGCGGCCGCGCGCTTCGCGGAGAGCTTCCGAGCTCGCATCGACTGCAAAGCCATAGAGGCTCCCGAAGGTGTGATTCTTGTCACCCTCAGTCTGGGAGTGGCAGCCGTGGGGGATCGCCGGGATGTGAGCCCGGACGCGCTCGTCCGGGTTGCAGACGCTGCCCTCTATCGCGCCAAGACCGGGGGGCGGAACCGCGTCGAGCTGGCCACCCCCGAGGACCTTGAGAGAGAAGTGTCAAAGCATCTCCCGGAGAAAGATGCAGAGGACTCTGAAGATTCACTTCCTGACCTGCAACCTCTTCCCAACCACCTGTTTGAGGACTCCATTCGCCGGCCCCTTGACTGATCCTGCCCGATTCTCAAGGGTCCGTTTGGGAATTTGGCTTTTCAGCCTTTGCCACGATCCCTGGGACCGAACCGCGGCTCTCGAAGGCGCGGGGTCTAATATTTCCCCACAGATTCCCAGGGCCGGTACCCAAACGAACAGTTATCCCTGTCATAAAAGAATTTGATTGGGCGTCCCGGAGTTTTCTTCCTATAATGCCCTGTTTACGTCCCCCAGTGTATCTGTCAACCACAAAAACTCTGGAGAAAAATCTATGCGACGGATACTCCCACAGCTAGTCCTGGGTTTGGTGGTATTTTTCGGCCTGTTGGCCCCTGCGGGTTTTGCCCAGGCGCCTGCGAACGCCGGTCCGGCTGCCTCAGCCCAAGTCCAGGACCGGATCGCCAAACTCGAGCAGCAAGTGGCAGAAGCACGGAGTTCCGGAGATAACGCCTGGATGCTGATGTCCGCGGCGCTGGTTCTGATGATGACGGGCCCGGGCTTGGCTCTTTTCTACGGTGGGCTGGTGAGGAAGAAGAATGTGCTAGCGACCATGATGCAAAGCTTCGTCCTCATGGCGCTGATTACTCTCCTGTGGGCGTTGTTTGGCTACAGCCTGGTGTTTCACGAAGGGAATCGATTTATCGGCAACTTCGGTTATTTGTTCTTGCGAGGCGTGGGCGCGGCTCCTGACGCCGATTATGCCGCCACCATCCCCCAGCAGACCTTCATGGTGTATCAGCTCATGTTTGCCATCATCACGCCGGCGTTGATTACCGGCGCGTTTGCGGAGCGCATGAAGTTCAGCGCCATGCTGCTCTTCATGATCCTGTGGTCCATCATCGTTTATGATCCCATGGCTCATATGGTTTGGGGCAAAGGCGGCTTTTTGAATGCCTCCTTGGGCGGTGCGATTCCCACTCTGGATTTTGCCGGGGGCACAGTGGTGCACGTGACTTCCGGCGTGTCGGCGCTGGTGTGCGCACTGTACCTGGGGAAACGTCTGGGATTCCCGAAAGAACCTATGCCTCCGCACAGCGTGGTCCTGAGTGTCATTGGCGCCTGCTTGCTTTGGGTCGGTTGGTTCGGCTTTAACGCCGGCAGCGCCCTGGCGGCTGGCAGCCTGGCCACGAGCGCATTCGTGGCCACGCACTTCGGCGCAGCCGCCGCGGCACTCGGCTGGGCAGCGGCGGAGTGGTTTCGCAATGGCAAGGCCAGCGTCCTCGGGGCGATCTCGGGTGCCGTTGCCGGTCTCGTGGCCATCACGCCGGCAGCGGGTTTTGTCGGGCCGATGTCCGCCCTGGCGATTGGCGCCATGGCGGGCGTGGGTTGTTACCTGATGGTCACGAAAGTCAAAGGCAGGTTCGGTTATGACGATTCGCTGGACGCCTTTGGGGTGCACGGCGCCGGTGGTTCCATTGGCGCGCTCCTGACAGGCATCTTTGCGCTGAGGGCGATCAATCCCGTCTTCAAAGACGCGCAGGGAACCGCGAAGGCGGTGGGACTGATCGATGGCCACCCCGGTCAAGTGCTCAATCAGTTGGTGGGAATCGTCATCGCCTGGGTACTGGCCGTGGTCGGCACTTTCGTGATTCTCAAGGTCGTGGATTGGGTGGTCGGCCTCCGCGTCGCGGGAGAGCATGAAGTGCAGGGCTTGGATTTGTCTCAGCACGGGGAAGAAGGCTACAATCTAGAAGTTTAACGGCGAGAGGCGGCAACAGGATTGGAACTGCCGCGGGGAAGGATCTGCAGGGGCTCAGGAAGGGTTGTGCTTGTGTAAACCCCATCGTCAAAGGATCAGTCGCCATGAAAAAAATCGAAGCCATCGTTCAGCCCTCACGATTCGAGGCGGTGAAGAGCGCACTCCATGAGGTCGGAGTGGAGGGTATGACGGTCTCCGAGGTGCGCGGTCACGGCCGGCAGAAAGGACATACCGAGGTCTACCGCGGCAGTGAATACACCGTGGACCTTCTTCCCAAGATCAAGATCGAGATGGTGGTTTCCGACGGCCTTGTGGGTCCGGCCGTTCAAGCCATCCTGCGTGCGGCCAAAACCGGCAAGATCGGTGACGGCAAGATCTTCGTGACCCACGTGGATGAGGCCATCCGCATCCGGAACGAAGAGCGCGGCGAGGCCGCGTTGTAAGACACGAAGGGACCTTACGTGCCGTTAACACGCGCGCCGCTCACCCGGGAATGCGGCACGCAGGGTTGCACGACGGGACCTTAGGGAATTCTTTCTCAAATCTCCGGGGGCGCCATTTATGTCCTACATGATGTTCCATGCCGGTTGATCCTCCCCCTCAAAACGTGAACGCGATCTCTTCCCCGCTTACCCTTTTGTCTCTCTCGGATTATTACGGCGCGGAATCCGGTCGAATCCAGCGAAACTTCGGCGAAGCCGGCGAAGGAAGGCTGGTTTTACGAGATCGGTCCCACTTGGTGGACGCCATCGTTCTCCGGCTTTATCGGGAATTTCTCTCCCCGGAGCCGCAAGAACCACGCCATCTGTGTTTGCTGGCCCTGGGCGGTTACGGCAGGCGTGAGCTATTTCCTCATTCTGATATCGACCTGCTTTTTCTGAGCGAGGATGGCAACGTGCAACCCGCGCACCGCGAAGCCATCGCGGCGTTTCTGCGTATGCTCTGGGACCTGCGGATGCGGGTGGGCCAAAGCACACACAGCCTCGCGGAGTGTGGGTGTCTCCATCGCGACAATCTGGAATTTAACGTGGCGCTGCTGGACTTGAGATACTTGGCCGGAGACCCCAACCTGTATGCGTGCCTCCACGACGAGGTTGTTCCACACTTGGTGGCACGCGACCGTCAGGATCTGGTGCGCAATCTGGCCGAACTGACCGCCCAGCGGCATGCGAAATACGGCAACACGATTTTCCATCTGGAACCAGACCTCAAGGAAGCGCCGGGCGGGCTCCGCGACTTTCACGTTTGCCGCTGGCTGACTCGAATCGAGGAGCTGGAAAGAAACGCACGCTGGACGCCGCCCGAGGACCTGTGGCCGGCTCGCGACCGCCCTGCCGCACAGCGCGCCTTTGAGTTTCTCGCCGACGCCCGTTGCTTCCTTCACTACCTTCAGGAGAGAGATGACAACCAGTTGAGCTACGAGGCCCAGGCCCAGGCCGCCGCGCGTGGCGTTGGCATGAGGCCGGCCGAAGAGCTGGCGCCGGCGGATTGGATGCGCAACTACTTTCGCCAGGCGCGAGTCATTGATCGACTGACTGCCCACCAGATTGACGAAGCGGCGCCGGCGCGTTCGGCCCTTTACGCGATGTATCAGGACTGGCGGTCCCGGCTCTCGAATGCGGATTTTTCGGTTGTCCGGGGCCGGATTTTTGCCCGCCACCCCTCCGCTTTCGAGGAAGATCGCCTCTTGCTCTTGCGCTTGTTTGAAATGGTGGCGCGGCATGGACTCCCGTTGAGTCGTGAGACAGAGAGATTCGTGGAGTCTGAATTGGCGCGCGTTTCTCCCGAGGCGCTGCGTGTGCCAGAGCTCTGGCAGCATTTCGGGCGCATCCTGGTTCAACCCCATGCCGCCGAGGCGTTGCGCGATATGCATCGCCTGGGTTTGCTCACCCGGCTGTTTCCGGAGTTCCAGGTGATCGACTCACTGGTCATCCGAGACTTCTACCACCGCTACACGGTCGATGAGCACTCCTTCGCGACCCTCGAAAACCTGCATCGACTCCCCACTGAAGACTCGAAGTCAACACCTCCGGAGACAACCGGACCTGGGCGGGAATGGGAGCAGAGATTCGCGGAGATACTTTCGGAACTCGAACAACCGGAGCTTCTCTATTTGACTCTTCTCTTTCACGATGTCGGCAAAGGAATTCCCGGGCAGGATCACATCCGCGGCAGCCTACAGGCGCTGAAAGGGATTATGGCGCGGCTGGGGCTCCCGGAGGAAGACTGTCAAACCGTTCGATTCCTTGTCGCCCGGCACCTGGAAATGTCTGCGACCTGCCAACGTCGAGATGTTTTTGATCCTGAGACGGTGCGAGACTTTGCGAAGACCGTCGGCTCGACGGAACGCCTGAAGATGCTCTGCCTGCTGACCTATGCGGACATCCGCGCGGTAAACCCCGAAGCACTTACACCCTGGAAGGCAGAACTCCTGTGGCAGCTCCATGTCGCCGCCGCCAACCACCTGACGCGGAGCGTGGACGACGAGAGGCTGCGCATCGTGGGATCAGCCTCCGAGGAAATGGGGAAAACTCTGGCGGTCCTGGGAAGTCCGGCGAGCGCCGAGGACTTGCGCTTTTTCCTGGAAGGGTTTCCGCGGCGCTACGCGGCGACTCACTCGCCGGAGGACATCGCCCGGCATTTTGAGTTGGCGCGCCGGTTGGCGAACGAGCCGATCGCGGTAGAACTCCTCGCGCGCGAAAACCATTTTGAGTTGACTGTCGTGACCGCCGATCGGCCCTATCTGTTTGCTTCCATCACGGGAACCCTCGCGGCCTGGGGAATGAGTATCATCAAGGCCGACGCTTTCGCTAACGCCGTCGGCATGGTTCTGGATACTTTTAAGTTCATCGATCTTCACCACACGCTCGAGCTGAATCCCTCGGAAAGAGACCGGTTCAGGCAAAGCCTCGTCGATGTTCTCCGGGGTGCGGTGGAACTGAAGAAGCTCCTGAGTGCCCGAGTTCGGGCAGACATGGAATCACGGCCCAAAATTCGGGTAGGCACGCAAGTGCGCTTTGACAGCCAGAGTTCCTCCCACAGCACGCTCCTGGAACTCATCGCGCAGGATCGTCCCGGCCTGCTCTTTGACATCAGCTCGACGCTTGCTGACCATGGCTGCAATATTGAAGTCGCCTTGATTGATACGGAAGGACAACGTGCGATTGACGTCTTCTACCTGACGCATGGGGGCGCCAAGCTCGACCTCGCGAGGCAAGAGGCGGTGGGCGACTCACTCCGGCGTCGGCTGTGATGGGCGCAGAACACGGCGGGAGGTAAGCAGGCGCTTCTACACCGGCTTGAGCCCCAGGCCGGGACGATCCGGGAGCAAGAGCTTTCCGTTCTTGACCTGCACGCCTGAGAAGGGGTCGTTGGCGATCAAAAGATTCCCATCCAAATCCGCGTAGTCAACCAGCGGCGAGAGATGCGCTGCGGCGGTGACGCTCACGGAACTCGAGACCATGCAACCCAACATGGTCTTGAGCCCCAGGGCGCGCGCGATTTGAATCATCTTGAAGGCCTCCAGAATTCCGCCGGACTTATCCAGCTTGACGTTCACGCCGTCGTAGACGCCGACGAGCTTGGGAATATCGCTCGCATGCTGACACGCCTCGTCAGCAATTAAGGGGATGTGCACGCGTTCCCGCACCCAACGTGTCTCCTCCAGCATGTGGGCGGGCAAGGGCTGCTCGACGAATTCCACTCCTTGGGTTGCCAGCCAGCTAATCTTTCGCACCGCCTCTTCTTTGTCTTTCCACCCTTCGTTGGCGTCCACGCGGAGTGGCCTGTCTGTGACGCTGCGCACGGCCGCGAGGGTTGCTTCATCGGTGTCCAGGCCCACTTTGATTTTGAGGACGGGAAAAGGTTCAGCTTCCCGAACCTTCTGGCGCGTTATTTCCGGAGTATCGACCCCAATGGAGAACGTAGTGATAGGGGCATCGCGGGGATCAAGACCGAAGTAGCGATACAGCGGCACGCCCAGCTTTTGGCCAACCCAATCGATCAAGGCGATGTCGAGAGCGGCTTTGGCGGCGTATTGCCCCGGCACACGATGGAAAACCTCCGCCAGGAGTTTTTCGAATTGCCAGGGATCGGCGCCGGTCACCAAATCGCGGACGGATTGGATCGCCCGCTGCGCGCCTTCGGCGTTCTCCTTGTAGCGGACGATGGGCGCGCCTTCGCCGTGGCCGGTTACACCGTCGCGAACAAACCGCACGTGGAGCGTGTCGCGATACTCGCTCGACGACATCGTGGTGGTCCAGGTGTGCCGCAGCTTCAAACGGACAATCTCGGTCTCCAGCATGGTCGCGGAAGAGCTGCTCGCGCTGCGGAGGGCTCTGGTCCCGCAAAGCGTGGACGGCGGGAATTCCAGGCCATTCAGTACGCAAGCAGTTCCCAGCGTTTTCATCCAGTCACGGCGGTTCATTTCAACCTCCTGCATGCGATGAGCAGTTTCGTCCACGGCTGGTCCGCAAGGCGGCTGATCTGCACACCGGGATGCCCGTGCGTCGTGTCCTGTATGAATTTGCCGTGCCCGATGTACATTCCGGTGTGCGTGATCTTCTGGGGCGACTCACCGAAGAAAAGCAAATCACCGGCCCGAAGTTGGTTGCGCTTCACCGGCACGACGCCCTCCCACGCCGCCTGCAAGTCGGCATCGCGCGGCATCACGATCCCACGCCGGCGCACCAACACTTGCGTAAAGCCCGAGCAATCGAACCCGAAGCTGGAAGTTCCGCCCCAGAGGTACGTGAGGCCGAGGAAACGCTTGGCAAGGTCGATCGTCTCCTTGACGCTGCGCGGCCTGGGGTTCAAATCCACGTCGCCGCGCTGAATCCAGGCCGAGCGCTCGTCCGGCAGGCGAACCTCGATCCAGCGGCCGCCATCATTCTCTCGCTCAGCGACCACCTCCAGCCGCGCCTCGAAGGGGAGCGTCAGCATAGGCTGATGCCTCGTCACGTCAGGTTCGGGGTAGACGTTCGCAAAAAGGCTTTCCACCTGCGCCGCCTTTCCGGAGGAGGCGTCGGGGTGATCGTTGGGGCCATAGCGACGCAGCGAAGCGCGCGGCATCCAGCCCGTGTAGTCATCCGGCGTGCGCGCCTTCACCCATTCGTTTTCTTCTTCCACCAGAACGACGCTGGCGCCGCAGATAGCTTGTGACACCACGTCGGCGTCCTCGCTCGGGCCGGAATACATGTTGGCGACGGGCCTCACCACGACTGCACCCGGCGAAGCCGGCGCCATCAGCACTAAAGCCAGCAAGAAATTCATAGGAAGCCCTCCATCGGCGCAACCTCACGGGGCGGCGCGCACCCTGATTACGTGCCGGTGACAGAACGAGTGTAACTCACTGGCCACTGCGGCACTATCGTTCAGGTTGATGCGCAAGGTGCGGCCCCGGCCGGTGGGAGGAGAGAAGCAAAGCCTGCTCGTGGTCTTCAAGGACACGCCGCAGGAGCAGAACGCGAGCCTGAAACTGCCGTCGCGTTATACGAAAGCTACAGACCTGCGCAGCGAAGCGGCGCGCGTGGTGGTGGATCATTCCGTGAGCGTCACGGTCTCGTGTCAGGACATGTTGGTCGTGCTGCTCGAATCGCAGACCGCCCCTACAGGTGGGGGTTGCCTTGGAAAAACGCTGGCCGATGGCGGGCCATCGAACCTCGTTGCGATTTCAAGAAGGAGGAATTACACTCCGGTCATGGTCAAGAACCGACGACGTGCTCCTCGTTATTCGGCTCATCTGAAAGCCAGCCTCAGATTGCCGGCGGAAGGCACCACCTTCGGGGTGATCGTGGAAGATCTGGCCGTGCTCGGCTGCTTGCTGGAATATGCGCCTTGGCTGCAGGCTCGCCAGGAGTGCGAACTCGCCGTGGAATGGAAAGGCCGGGAATTCCGGACTCCTGCGGTGGTCGTCTGGAAGAACGTGCAGGGCAAGGCGGGATTGGAATTCGGCAATAACGATCCCGCCAGCCAGGCGTTGTTGCGGGAAATCTGCGCCGAGCTTCGCCTAAAGCCGCTCGTCCGACTGCCGGAAGATCTCGAGTAGGCTGTGAGGCCAGGAGATGAGAGCAGCCGGAAGTGCTGACGAAACAGGCGGCACCGGCTCCTGGTTCTGAGGAGGGCAGTCATGTGTGGTTCATCAAGGTGTCTGCGCATCAGCGTGCTGTTCCTTTCCTCGATCGGGTTACTGGCGGTGGCTTGGAGAGGCGCCGCTTCTGCAGACGATTCCGCGAATTACGTTCTCACTGAAGACGCGCTCAACAAGACGCTGGGCGCCCTGAGTGACCTTCGATCGCAGGGTCTTCCCATCAGCGTGGGCGGGGACAGCCTGGAGTCCGAGATTGCCAATCTGAAAAAGCAGCCCAAGGTCGCGAAAGTCATTAAGAAGCGCGGACTTTCTCTGCGGGAGTTTGTACTGACGTATAAGTCGGCAGCGCAGATCCGGGAGGCGGAAAGCGCCAGAGACAATTGGCAGAAGATCCTGGCGGATCCGAACGCGACGCCTCAGGCTAAATTCGAAGCTACCCAGAAACTCGGCGAGTCGCTGCAGACCAACCTGTTTACGCCCGAGCAGATTGAACTGGTCCGCCGCAAGATGCCGGACCTGGAAACCCTGCTCCCCACCCTCAAATAGAGAGGGCCGCCCGTGGGGGCGGCCCTTAGTAATCCTGGCTGGAACTCTGGAACTAAATCGTGACTTTCTCTTCCTCCGGTGTCGAGGCGACGCCGATTTGCACGAGGTCCGGCTGGGGCTTTTTGAGGACCATTTCCTCATAAACCTGCCGTACTTGCACGGCCTGCTGGGCTTCCCACGCCGCCTTGCGGCGAGCCTTTTCTTCTTCCGCGGCGGTGAGCGGAACGTTGTGGTCGAGGGTGCGAACGCGCGCCGCGTCCGCGGCATTCACCGTGAGCGAATGCTGGATGGAATCCAATTCCACGCTCTTGCCCCGGGCATAGATCTGATGCTTGCCGTGGGTCTTATACCACTCGGCCACAGTGGAGTTCTTGTACATGTTCTCGATGATTTTTCGCCAGCCGATGCCAGTGTTGTACGCGCAGAAGGAAATCTCGCCCAGTTGTGTCGCGTAAGGGATAATGCACATCTCGGTGCGGCGGAAGTCGTAGTTGAACAGATCCTGAAACCACATGCCGGCGATGAAAAGCAAGTTCCAGGGATCGGAGCGGCGCTTGAGAGCGTCTTCGAGCGTGCGGTTGGGGTCGGAAGCGCCGTACTTTTTCCGTGTGCGTCCTTCGCCCGAGAGCGCAAACGACTTGTCGAATTTCTTGATCAGGTCCATCAAGGCCAGGCTCTTGGGCGCCTTGAAGGGCCGGTAGTTCTTCAGGATGGCCAGGGCCAACATGCCGTTCGAGAACCATTTCCCGCGCGCCGCGTCGGTGATCTGCCTTACATCCTTCACCAAGCCCGGGACATGCAGGAATTCCGGGACGGGAGCCCATTCCTTGGTTTCCTTGTTGATCATGAGTGCCGTGCCCACGCCGCAGTTGGGGTGGCAACCGCAACTGACCATGCCCCACTGCGCCTCCGGGCCCTTGACCAGGTCCGCAAAGTCCGCGAAGGTGCTGAACAGCGAGAGGGGGAACCAGTCGCGCGTGGGCTCGGTGATGCCGGTCTGCTTTTTTACGTCGTGCGCGAGATGCGCGAGCGTGTAACGCTGGCGCAGGCGGCGCTGCGGAGTGATGTCCTCATCGCGCCCGGTAAAGGAAACGGGCTGGAAGGCGACAAAAGCGATCTTCTTGGGATTCTCGCGGGCGAAGTTGACGATGGGGCCGACCTGGTCGTTGTTGACGTTATTAACGAGGGTGATGACCAGGATGATTTCAATGCCGGCCTCGTGCATGTTCTCGATGGCGCGCAGCTTCACGTCGAACAGATTGCCGACTTGGCGATGGCCGTTGGCGTCGTTGCCGATACCGTCGAATTGCAGGTAGGCGTAACGCAGGCCGGCCTCGAAAGCGCGCCGGCAGAAATCCTTGCTCTTCGCGAACTCGATGCCGTTCGTCGCCGCCTGCACGCTGTTGTAGCCGAGCTGGCGCGCGTAGCGGATGGCATCAATGAAATACGGCGACATGGTCGGCTCGCCGCCCGAGAACTGCACCGACATCTGGCGGCGCGGCTTGATCTTGAGAGCGTTGTCGAGAATCTCTTTGACGTCTTCCCAGGAAAGCTCGTGTACAAAACCCACCTGGTTGGCGTCCATGAAGCACGGATCGCACATCATGTTGCAGCGGTTGGTCAGGTCCACCGTCAGCACCGAACCACGCCCGTGCTTGATGGAGCTGGACCCGTGATTGTGCAGGCCCTCGTCGCTGTGGGCGCGAATGTCGCGGCCCGGAAAGTTCTGCTCGATCCAATTGAGGAAGCTGGAGTCGACGGCCATCATGTCTTCGAAGCACCCGTGGAGGGGGCAATCCTTCACCATCCAGACCTGGCCGTCGCGCTCGAGGATAGTGGCCTTGACTTCACCGGTCTTCTCGGTAAGCAGCGACTGCCAGTTCTGGTCACCGCTCATGATCCTGGCGCGCGCTTCCTTCACGCACTCCGGGCAGAGCGAGTCGGTCTGGCGAGGCCAACCCAACGGCGGCTTGGTCTTCTCCCAGGATTTCAGGAGTGGCTTATCCGACCACCTGGGAGTGAAAGTTGGACCGGGCCGGTATTTGTTAAAGAACTGAATGGTGTCGAATAGAACCGTGGCCGTCGAGCAAACGGCCTGATCGACGTACTTCATGAGCCGCTGACCTCTGATTCTCGGCATAGCGAATTATCCTCTCCCCTCAAAAATGACGAACCATCGCCCCATCAGGAGCGGTATGGGCCTGCTTTGCGACCCTCGGGCGGCCAGATCGGTGGGATTGTCTGAACCCATACTCCCCCGCGTTGACCACGAGCCCGGTGGGGAAAGCAGAGAGACAGGTTCTGTCGTGCCCGAAGGCCCTGCGCTGGAACGTCCAATTCGGCGCTGGCCTGCCCGTGTTGGTGTCGTGGGGACCGCTGGAGGTCAACACCCGGGTAATCCCGCGCCCCTTAGTTTTGCGTGCAAATGATACGAACTAGAAGGGTTAAGGTTAAGGAGTTTACGGTGAACGGTAGTTTTCACCGGTTGTAAGGCACAAAAAGTCCATTGAGCGGTTCTTATCAAAGGCTAGATGATCAAGGTGTTTGGCAGGTGGTTTCGTGATCTTTGTCATGACTCCGTCAAGGCTGACCTACCCTCGCCAGCGTCCAAAGCAGGGAGAGCTACCTCCCGGTATGGGAGCGGTTTTTTTCTCGGCTCTCTTCGACTGAACTCTCCGTGCTCTCCCCGTCACACGCCGCCAGCCCCGTCGTGCGGGTCGACCCGTTCGGTTGAGTGCTGCCTGGCAGCCTGGCAAATGTCGTTAAGGGCAGCGGGTGGAGATCCCGGGACAGTACTCCACGTTTGACCATTTGGTATACTCATTGTTATAGTTAGAATTTGCATCTTGCAGGTAGGACGCAATCTAGGCAATGGCCAACATTCAGATAACTTTCCCTGACGGGTCATCCCAAGAGTTTCCCCAGGGCACCACCGCGCTGGAAGTGGCGAAGTCGATCGGGCCACGCCTGGCGGCCGAAGCGATAGCGGCAAAGGCGGGCGACCAACTGATTGACCTTTCGAGCAAGCTCGAAGCGGGTGGACCCATTCAATTCATCACACCCGCCTCTCCAGAAGGCCTGGAAATCTTTCGGCACTCATCGGCACACTTGTTGGCCGCAGCGGTCACGGAGCTTTTCCCGGACGCGCATCCGGGTATCGGCCCCCCCACCGAAACCGGCTTCTTTTACGATTTCTATCGTGAGACGCCCTTCACGGAAGAGGATCTGAAAAAGATTGAGGCGAAGATGCAGGAGCTCGTCAAGGCCAACTTGCCGAACGAGCGTATTTATTATTCGAAGGAAGAAGGGATGAAGCTGTTCGAGCAGATGGGCGAGTTCCTGAAGTGTGAACTGATTCAGGAAAAAGCCGACCTCGTGTTTTCCGCATATCGGACCGGCAAGTTTCTGGACTTCTGCCGGGGGCCGCACATTCCTTCCACCGGCCGGATCAAGGCGTTCAAGCTTCTGAGTGTGGCAGGAGCTCACTGGAAAGGTGATGAGCGCTCGCACCCGATGCAGCGCATCTATGGAACCGCTTTCTTCAGCCAGAAAGACCTGGAGGCTTTTCTCCACCAGCTCGAGGAGGCCAAGAAACGCGACCATCGCCGCCTGGGCAAGGACCTGGAACTCTTCAGCATTCAGGACGACGCCGGCCCGGGGCTGATTTTCTGGCATCCCAAGGGCGGGGTCATTCGCAGGGAAATCGAAGATTGGCTGCGCGAGGAGCTGACGGCTCGCGGCTACGACCTGGTCTTTACTCCGCACACCATGCGGTTGCATCTGTGGGAGACGAGCGGCCACACGAACTTTTATCGCGAGAACATGTTCGGCGCGATGGAAGTTGAAAACGACCAGTATCAGCTCAAGCCGATGAACTGCCCCGGCCACATCCTGATCTACAAGTCGCGCGTGCGCAGCTATCGTGAATTGCCGATGAGACTGGCGGAACTCGGCACGGTTTATCGTTACGAGCGCTCGGGGGTAATGCATGGACTGATGCGGGTGCGCGGGTTCACGCAGGATGACGCCCACATCTTCTGCATGCCGGAGCAGCTTGAGGCCGAGGTTCAGGCTTGTGTGGAGTTTGCTTTTCTGGTGCTTGAAACTTTCGGCTTCGACCGCTATCAACTCGAGCTCTCCGCGCGTGATCCGGGACATCCCGAACATTACGCGGGTACCGTGGAGGAATGGACCCTGGCCGAAGGCGCGCTGATGAACACGCTGAAGCGCATGGAAATCCCCTATAGATACATGCCCGGTGAGGCGGTGTTTTACGGGCCGAAGATTGACATCAAGTTGGTGGACGCCATCGGCCGACCCTGGCAGCTCACCACGGTGCAGTTTGACTTCAACCTGCCGCGGCGCTTTGACTTGGAATACGTAGGATCGGACGGCCACCTGCACACCCCGGTCATGGTGCATCGGGCGCTGCTGGGTTCCATCGAACGGTTCTTTGGAGTCCTGATTGAGCATTATGCGGGGGCATTTCCCGTGTGGTTGGCGCCGGTGCAGGTCGTCGTGCTGCCCATCAGCGATAAGCACGCGTCGTATGCCCAGGCGGTCCGCGAAGAACTCCGCCGAGCCCAGGTTCGCACCCAACTGGATGACCGCAATGAGAAGTTGAACGCGCGGATCCGGGACGCGCAACTGCAAAAGGTCCCCTTCATGCTTGTGGTAGGCGATCGCGAGGCCCAAAACCACAGCGTGGCGGTCCGCCGGAGAGACACCGGCGACGCGGGATCTCGCCCTCTGGCTGAGTTTATAGGTTGGGCTCGGCAGCTTATCGACACTCGGGCTACGAAATGGTAAGCTAGTGCCGTTCCGACTTGTCTCACCTAGCCTTTCTACGAAGGGCCATCTTTCGGGACACGCAAAATGAAGGCGCCACAGGTTGCGAGACTAAGTTGGAACGGCACGAGGCGACACCTTCGGACCGGGTAGTCCCCAGTCCTGGACGAAACCTGCAGTGCATTGTCGCCCCCGCGGGGGTGGGAGGGAAGATATATCGCCGACCGATTTGTTCGAGTGAATGAGAGGATTCGCGCCCGGGAAATCCGGGTGATTGATGAGGAAGGCAAGCAACTCGGGATCATGCCTCCCTTCGAAGCCCTGAAAACCGCCAGAGGTCAGGGTCTGGATTTGGTGGAAGTTGCCCCTACCGCAAACCCTCCAGTTTGCCGCATCATCAACTATGGAAAGTACCTCTACCAACTCAACAAGCGGCAACACGAGGCGCGCAAGCATCAGAAGTCGATTGGGCTGAAGGAAGTGAAGATGCGGCCGCGGACCTCTGCGCACGATTTCGAGACGAAGCGGAACAAGGTCCTCGCATTTCTGCAGGAAGGGGCCAAGGTCAAGGTCACGATCATGTTCCGCGGGCGCGAGATGGCTCATCGGAACTTGGGCTTTAATATGATCGAGCGCTTGATTCAAGATATAGGAGAAGCCGGCCAAGTGGAGGCTCGGCCCCGGCTCGAGGGCCCCAACTTGACCACCATCATGGCGCCCAAGAAGGCCGCGGGCAAGGCCACGACTGCATCCGCCCGCCCATCGGCCAGCCAGCCCAGCACTCCCCCGCCGGCTCAAGCCAAGCCCACGGGCCCGCAAGAATCTTCAGGAGGATAGATTTGGCCAAGGTCAAGAAGGTAAAACTGAAGCTCAAGACTCACAAGGGAGCGGCCAAACGCTTCAAACTGACTGGTAGCGGCAAGGTCATGCGTCGGCATGCATTTGCCCGCCACATCCTGACATCCAAACCCAGCAAGCGTAAGCGGCGGCTGGGTCAGTCCGTCGAATTGTCCGCTTCCGACACGGCTGCGGTTCGCCGGATGCTTCCCTACGGGCTGTAAAAACAGGGGACAGGGCACAGGGTACAGGTTTTGGTCCACGAAGGTATAGCGTTCTGTCGCCTGTAACCTAACACCTACAACCTGTTCTTCGAGGGTGCGGGAAGGCTTCGCCGAGGCGAACAGGGTGCCTTCGCTGCCCCGAAAACTCTAGAAAGGAGTGAAACCCATGCCTCGAGTTAAGCGCGGCACTGTTCGCCGCGCCAATCGGAAGAAGCTCGCCAAGCTCACCAAAGGCTATTTCCTCAACAAAAGCAAGCTTTATCGATCTATGAAGGAGGCCGCGGATAAGGCCGGCCGTTATGCGTATCGCGACCGGCGGCGCCGTAAACGTGATTTCCGTCGCCTCTGGATCCTGCGCATCAGCGCCGCCGCGCGCCTGCAGGAACTCACTTACAGCCAGTTCATTTACGGGCTGAAGAACCTGGGAGTGGAGCTGGACCGCAAGATGCTCGCGGAAATGGCCGTGAAAGATCAGGCGGCCTTCGCGGACTTGGCTGGCAAAGTGAGGCAGGCATTGAGTAGTACAGCCTCAGCCGCGTAGGGGCGCATGGGTCTCCGCGGCCGAAGGTCCGCCGATCTTAATGGCGGGCGACCGCCCCTGCAGGGGGCAACCTCTTGCTATGACTATCGACGAGAAAGTTCGAAAGACTCTCGCCGAACTCGGCGCCACCGACGCCGCGGGCGTGGAGGCGCTCTTCGGCGAGGTGCGCGCGGCGATGGAACAGGAGAGGAGTAGCCTGGTTGCACGCGGCGCGTCAAGCGAAGCCGAGCGCGACAAGTTGTGCAAAGATCTTCGCGACCGCTGGTTGGCGCGCAAGAACGGGTTGCTGACGCAAATCGATGAACACTGGCTGAAACTGGGGGCGAAGGAACTTAAGCCGATAGTGGGGCGGCAGTTCAACGAACTCCGCAAAGCCTCTGCAGGCATGGAAACCAACGAGCTCGCACAGGTTGTGCCACTTCGAAAAGAAACCAGTGCCAGTATGGCGCAACTCTCCGCGCAATTGGAGTCTGATGTGATCCGCGCAGAGCGCGGAGATGTAAGCGACCTCACGCTTCCCGGTTACCGCCGCCCGCTCGGCTCTCTTCACCCGGTAACGCAGATGCAGAGGGAAATCGAGGAGATCTTCCTGAACCTGGGATTCTGGATTGAGAGCGGACCGGAGATTGAATCCGTGTACTACAACTTCGATGCGCTCAATATTCCGGAGAGTCATCCTTCGCGTGACGATTGGGACACGCTCTACATCAACTCGCAGACTGTCTTGCGCACCCACACCTCGCCTGTCCAGATCCGTGCGATGGAAAAATACGGCGCCCCGCTCTACATCATCATTCCCGGGAAGTGCTATCGGCACGACAATCCCGACGCCAGCCACTCGCCGATGTTTCATCAAGTGGAAGGCTTGGCCATCGCGAGCGACATCACCTTTGCCGACCTGAAGGGGACACTGGATTTCTTTGCCAAGAAGCTTTTTGGCGAGAAGGTCCAAACGCGTTTCCAGCCCAGCTTCTTCCCCTTCACGGAACCCAGCGGGGAGGTGGCCATCAGTTGCATCTTCTGCGGCGGCGAAGGCTGCCGGGTGTGCAAAGAGAGTGGCTGGATTGAAGTGATGGGTTGCGGGATGGTTCATCCCCAGGTGCTGCGCAACGGAGGAATCGATCCTGAGAAGTTTTCTGGCTGGGCTTTCGGGCTGGGCGTGGACCGCTTCGCCATGTTGAAGTATGACATCAACGACATTCAGCTCTTTTTCCAGAGCGACGTACGCTTTTTGGAGCAATTCTGAATTATGAAAGGAAACAACACCTTCAATTCAGCCTTTGCTCTTCAGAGTTCATAATTCAGAATTCATAATCTTCCCTGGCCTCGTCCAACGATGAAGATTTCCGTGAACTGGCTCAAGGAATTCGTCGACGTTACGAGCGACCCGCGTCAGCTCAAATCGGACCTGACGATGATCGGCCTGAACACCGAGTCGTGCGCGCCGGTGGGTGACGACTGGGTGCTCGACGTGGAAGTCACCACGAATCGCCCTGACTGCTTGAGCCATTACGGTGTGGCGCGGGAGCTCGCCACACTCTACCGCCAACCGCTCAAGAGGGGGGAAGTCTTCCTGAAGGAGTCCGGCGGGCCCACCTCCGCCGCGGCGACGATTGAAATTGCTGATCCCGACCTCTGCGCGCGATACTGTGGCCGCATCGTCCAGAAGGTCCAGGTGGGACCTTCGCCCGACTGGCTTGTGAAGCGGTTGGAAGCGATTGGCCAGCGGCCCATCAACAACGTGGCCGACGCCACGAACTACGTGTTGATGGAGCTGGGTCACCCCCTTCATGCCTTCGACTGGTCCCGCTTGAGACAGCACAAGATTATCGTGCGGCGCGCCAAGCCCGGAGAACCGCTGCGAACCCTCGACGGTGTGGACCGCCCTCTCACCCGTGATAATCTGGTCATCGCTGATGGTGAGCGACCCGTGGCTCTCGCGGGCGTTATGGGCGGTGAGGAGTCCGAGATTTCCCCGCAAACTCGCTCCGTTCTGCTGGAGAGTGCGTGGTTCGAGCCGGTGTCGATCCGCCGCACGGCGAAGTCTCAGGGGATGCACACGGAAGCTTCCCATCGCTTCGAGCGGGGCGCCGACATTGAGATGGCGCCGCTGGCCCTGGATCGCGTCGCTAATTTGATTCAGAAACTCGCCGGAGGAGAAATCCTCCGAGGGATGATCGACGTCTATCCCCGACCGGAGTCCCGCAAGGACCTGCTGCTCCGGCGAAGTGAGATCGCGCGTATCCTGGGAGCCGAAGTCGCTTGGGAAGAGGTGGAACGCATTTTACGGGGTTTGGGATTCCAGACCGAGCGACGAGGCGCGGAAGGATGGCGTGTTTCCCCACCTTCCTTCCGGCTGGACGTTTCCCGGGAAATCGATCTGATCGAAGAAGTGGCGCGACACGTCGGTTACGACCACCTGCCTGCACGCGTGCGCCCTGCACCGCCACGCGTCGAGAGGGACATTACCCGCGACAAGATCATGACTGTTTCTTCCCTGCTTGTGGGGCTGGGGTATCATGAGATCATCGCCCCAGCGATGGTTGACCCCGCAGAGAACGAGCGCTTTGCGAATTGTGCGCCTGTGATGCTCGCGAACCCGTTGAGCCAGGATGCGTCGGCGATGCGCTCCTCCGCCGTCCCGAGCATGCTGCGGGCGATCCGCTGGAACCTGGATCGGGACCTGGGGGATGTAAAGTTTTTTGAGATCGGGAAGACCTACAGCCTGACCACAGAGGGAGCGCCTGATGAGCGCCGGGTTCTTACGCTCGGCTCCACCGGACATCGTCGGCCAGCTTCGGTCTACGACAGCGAGAAACTCCTCGAGTTCTTCGACTTAAAGGGCGATCTTGAGACGATCATTCGAGCGTTCGACCTGTCGAAACTGGACTTCGAACCCTCCAGTTGCCCCTATTATGAGGAAGGGTGCAGCGGGCGTCTGACGTCACAAGGTGTTGCGCTGGCGGTCTTCGGGCAACTCCGGCTGGATTTGGCCCGCGAATACAAGTTGCGTCAGGCGATGTGGGTGGCCGAGATCGATCTTGAACACCTCCTGGACTTTTCGCTGCGCTCCCGGCAGTTCCGGCCGTTCTCGAAGTTTCCAGCCGTGGAGCGAGACTTTTCGGTCGTCGTGCCGGACGCGGTGCCCTATGCCCGCCTCGCTGCGGCGGTCACTGGTTTGGAGCTGGAGGAGATTCGCGGCTTTCGCCCGGTCGACCATTTCCGCGGCGGCGCGATTCCCGCCCAGCATCATAGCCTTCTGCTGCGGGTCACCTTCCAGAGCCAGACTCACACCCTGACGAGCGAAGAAGTGGGAGGACTGAGTCAGCGGTTGCTCGCGGTGCTTGAACCCCTGGGGGTGCGCCTGCGGGGTTGAGCTGCTGCTTACCACCTTTGGATTTCTGGCAATTCTGCAGGACTCGGGAACAGGCGCAAGAATTCCGAGGGGCGCGTGACCGACCCGAACGAGCAGTTTCAGCGACTGGAAGAAAAACTCTTGAAGGCGATCGACGTCTTCAAGCAAACTCGAGCGGGGAAGCGTGCTCTAGAGCAGGACGTCGAGAAGCTCAGGTTGGAGACCAAGGAACGCGCCCAACAGATCAGCGTGATGGAACGGGAACTAATTGCCTTGCGCCGGGAGCGAGAGGATGTTCGGGCGCGAGTCGACAAACTGCTAAAGCGCTTAGATGTGTTGACAAGTTCGGGCTCCGAGGGATAATGACCTGCTGGTTGATCTCCTGCATGTTATGACTCTGGTCGAGCAGGATATCGTGATCCAAGGAGGCCTCTGATGACCGCGGCAAAGGAACCCCAGGGCATCCGAGTGGTCATCTACGACCAGGAATATTTCATGCGGGGTGACCTGAACCAGGAGTACATTCAGAAGCTCGCTCAATACCTGGACGCCAAGATGCGTTCCATTGCGGAGCGCACTCGAACCGTTGACACGCTGCGCGTGGCCATGCTGGCGGCGCTCAACGTCGTCGACGAGTACCATCAGTTAAAAGCCAGGTACGAGGAAGTCACCCAACACATGGACCAGAAAGTTGGCGAGTACACGGCGGCACTCGACAAGATCCTGAAGGCAGCGCTCTGAGATCCGCGGTCTCGCTCGCACTTGCTGGACACGAAATACTTCCTGGATTTGGCGGGAAGATTTCTCGCTTCGTTCCGGGTCTTGCATTCGCTGCCAAGAATCCACCCCTCACTGGTTGGTGTAGACACATGGATGACGGTGGTTCGGGTGGTGGTACGAACGGTCGTCCCCGGACGCCGCCACGAGCGGAATCAAAAAGATGCGAATTCTGTTTATCGGTGACATCTTCGGGCAAGCCGGGCGGCGCATGGTCCGAGACACCCTTCCACTTCTCCGGGATGAGTTCGAACCGGACCTCGTTCTGGCCAATGCGGAGAATGCCGCAGCGGGTTTTGGGATTACTCCTCCCCTGGTCGAGGAGCTGCTCGATCTGAACATCGCCGTTTTAACTTCAGGCAATCACATTTGGGATAAGAAAGAGATTTATCCTTACCTCCGCGAGCATCTTGACGGCCGTTTGTTGCGACCTGCCAACTACCCCGAGGAAGCTCCGGGCCATGGCCTTTACGTGGGGAAGACGCCTGCCGGGGTTGGGTATGCAGTCATCAACCTGCAAGGCCGCGTCTTCATGCCGGCCATCGACTGCCCTTTTCGGAAAGCGGACGCTCTTCTGCACGGCATTCCGCCAGAGGTGAAAATCCGCATTGTGGACATGCACGCCGAGGCGACCTCCGAGAAGCAAGCCATGGGTTGGTACCTCGACGGGCGTGTGACCGCCGTCCTGGGAACCCATACGCATATTCCCACGGCCGACGAGACAGTGCTTCCCCAGGGGACCGCTTACCTCACGGATCTCGGTATGACCGGCCCCTACGAGTCGATCATTGGCATGGAGCGGCAAGCGGTCATCCAAAAGTTCCTCGACCAACTCCCCACCCGGTTTGAAGTCGCCAAGGGTGACGTTCGCCTGTCCGCCGCCCTCCTGGAGGCTGACCCCCAGACCGGGCGTGCGCTTTCCATTTCCAGGATCATGCGGAAGTCCCAATAGGATTCCCTGAACAGCCTCGCTCGCCCGGACCGGCCTCAGGAGTCAAACACGATGAGACTCAAAGCGAGGCTTGCGGCCTATGTCATGATCGGCCCCGCTCGGTGAGTTGGTTGGGAGAACAAAAAGGAACCAGGGCGCGACCTGAAGTGGCTCGAAGTCGCGCCCCGGCGAAGGAGACCGTTGCGGCGGAGGCAGGGTGGCCGCTACTGGGGCTTGACGGCGTCGCCCACCCGCGCCTTGCCCACGCCATGGAACTCGGCCATCGAAGAGCCGTCGTCTACAGAAGTGATTCTTGCTGTTCCGATGCGCTCCGTAATGGTGCGGAGGACCTGGCCGGTGGCGGGATCCTTGACCGTTTTCAAGACGCGCTCGACGGCTACGACATCGCCGACTTTCAGGCCTTGATTCTTGCCGACGTTTAGCACCAGAACGTTTTCGGTGACATCGGCCACCAGACCATTGATTTCGATCTTGGTGCCCTCGACCTTTTCGGCCTGCGCGACCAACTGGCGGGTGAGGTCATCCACGGCTTGGCGCGTGGCCTCGCCAATAATGGTCTGTTGGAAGTTGCTGCTGCCCATATTAATTCCGCCCGCGCTGCCCTCGGCCCCGCCCAGCAGGTTCACGCCACCGCGTTTCGACTCCCCCTTGCCAGAGGCCACCGCCATAATCTCGGCCGTTTCGGTATTCACCATGCGCGCATCGATCACCACGTTTGCCTTGCTGCTCGAGGTCCCCACGTGGCCCAAGCCAAAGCCAAGTCTGCTGGTTACGGCGCCCGCATCGATTTTCTTAGTTTCGGCCCCAAACTGGGTGATCGTGCCGATGATGATGGCATTGAGGCCCAGAACTTTCCCGATCTTGGCCGCCGTGGCCGGATTAGCGCGGTCACTATTCGAGAAATTCTGTTCCTGAAGGATCTTGTCGAGCTGTTTGCGCTCAATGACGGAGTACGTCCCATCTCGTACCAGATTGGTGACGATCATGTCTGAAATGCCCTTGCCGATGTCCCAATCGCCGCTCCACCAATGGTGCACTGTGCCGAAATCGAAATCGAAAATCGCGACGCGCTTCTTCGCCTCGTCAGCTCCCCATGCAGCGCTGACAACGAAAAGAAAAACGACAGCAAATACCCAAAGAACACGAACCCACCACCTCATGACATCACCTCGCATTTGATCCTCCTGACACCCGGGAATCTACAGCCCCATGCTGTAACGAATTTCGTTCACCACCGGCCCGGCGCTCACCTCGTGCCCTTTGTCGTCCACGGCCACGAAGTCGTACTTGCGGCCAAAATCCAGCTTGATCACCAATCCACCGGTACCCGAACTCGCTTTGACATCGCGGATTTCACTGGTGTTCATCAAGTATTGGTGCGGGCTGTCGGTGCTGATGTAACGCACGTACCCAACGTTGACAATCATCCAGCCTTGACAAAACCCGGGACCGGAGGCGCCCTCCACCGCCCGGTGGACATGACGCACCAGGAATTTCTTGCCTGCGGGAAGCGAAGCGGCCGTCGCCGCGGGCGGCGGAGCTTGCGTTTGGGCCAGCCACACTGGCGTCTCCGCGAGCTGCCCAGCCACAACTTCCGCTGGTCCTTCCAAGTCCTCGTAACCCTGCAGGGTGGCACGCAGGCGATGCTTGCCGGGCTTGAGCGGGGCAATGTCGAGCAGGCCTTCCTGAGCGTCCGTTTCGCCTTTAAGCTCACCATCGATGTAAACCGCCACCCCGCCCGGGTGGGAGTGGATGGTCAGTCCCGTTGCCGGTTGTTGTGATGTCGTCGGTGCCTTGGAGGGAGTCCGCGAAATCCCTGAGGGCGCCGAAGAAGTCGCGGGAGATACGGGGGACCGCCCCTTCCGAATCGCCGCAAGGAGCGCTGGGTCCGCGCCGGCATCCTGAAAGGCCTTGTCCAACTTCGAAGTTAATTCGAAGTCCACGCCGCGATCGAGGACCAGGTAGGTGACCCTGGAAACCTCCACACCGCCGGAAAGCAGGTCCATGATGTTTTCAGGCGTGAGTTTCTTCTTCTCTGCAGGGGCCGCGGCCAGCACGGTCGCGAGAATCAAGAGAAGAGAGCTAAGAATTGCCAGAAGAGAGGTCCGGTGAAGTCTTTTCCTTCTTCCTTGCCTGAGCGTTTGGGTTCCCACGTTCGACTCCCGCTTTCCGTTCCCGTCGGCGAGCCTGAAAAGACGATTGTAGTGGGGACACGGTTAGATTTCGATCTCGAAAGATCATATAGCACGACGCTTGATGAGAGTCAACTCGTATGAGCCGTGAGCGAAGCTTCCGTCGTCGCCCGGCGCCAATTCGGGGTGGCCTGAGGCGAAACTAGAAGAGGAAGAAAGCCCCGCGCGCGGCGAGGCTGATGACCATCGCCAGCGCCAGCAGCGCGCCTGAGGCTGCGAGCGTCAGACGCCAGCCGAGTTCACGCATCATGGAAGCCAGTGTGGCCATGCAGGGCAGGTAGAAGGTGACGAAGAGGGTGAAGATCAGAATTTGCGCCGCGGTCATCGCACCCAGCACGTGGGTGGTGCCGAGTGCCTGCATCAGCATCAGCAGCGAGAGCTCTTTGCGCAGCACGCCGAAAATCAGCGTCAAGCCGACCGAGCGTGGCAGTCCCAAGAGCGCCGTGAGCGGCGAGAGCGCCGTGTTGATGCCGTGTTGCCAGCCGTAGAAATCCACCAGGCTGAGCACAACGCTGCCCACCACCAGCAGCGGAAACGCCACCACCACAAATTCCCGCAGCCGCCACCAGGTTTTGAGCGCTACCACGCGCGGCGCAGGCACACGATAGGCGGGGACTTCCATCAGCATGCCCGGTGAAATTTCCGGCCAGATGCGTGCCAGCAAATGCCCCGCCACGGCGACGACGAGGAGGTTCAGGGCGTAGATGCCGAGCGCGTAATTCGCCCCCAGGTAGAAGCCTACCAGCGCGAAGATCACCGTCATGCGCGCTGAGCAGGGCACCAGCACCGCCAGGAACGCCGTGATGAAGCGGTCGCGCCTCGAGGTGAGGATGCGCGTGGCCATCACCGCCGGAACACTGCACCCGTAGCCGACCAGCACGGGCAGGGTGGCCGTGCCGTGCAGCCCCAGCCGGTGCATCGCGGCGTCCATCAAGTAGCCGACACGGGAGAGATACCCGATGTCCTCGAGAATCGCCAGGCCCACCAGAAACGGCACGAGATAGGGCAGCACGATCGCCACCGCGCCGGCCGTCCCCAGCACGGCGCCTTTCACGCCCGCAAAGAGCGCGCCCTGCGGATTCATGTGTTGCGCGAGCAGCGCCACCAACGCCTCGAACACCGCCAGGATGCGGCCCTCGGCGAGTTTCCCCACGTCGAAAACCAGCCGGAAGAACCCCAGGAAGACGGCGAGCAGCACGGCGTAGCCCCAGACGGGGTGCATCACCAGGCGATCCAACTGCTCGCGCCAGTCGGCACGGGGCCGCGCCACACGCGCCACGCGCTCGAAGAGCGTGAGGCAAGCCGCATGCCGCGCTGCGGAGATCGCCGCATCCGCCGGCTGCCCCGCGCGCAGCGCGATTTCCGCTTGCCCCCATTCCAACACCAGCGCTATCGCGGGCTCCTCGCGCCGGATTTGTCGGGGATCGCTCTGCACCCACTGCAGGGCCTGAAAGCGCGCGGGAGGGAACACCGGCGCCGCAGCGACCCCGGCCTCCGCCACCGCGATACTCGCGGCCGAGGAGGCAGCGCGGGACGCGGCGTTGACCGTCTCGGGGGAAGCGCTTGAGGAAGAGAACGAGGTGATCTTCTCAGCCAATTGCTTGATCACCACTTCCGCGTCCGGGGCGTAGACGAAAGCGCGCGGACGATTGCTCCCGGCGGCGCCTACCCCCTGCGCCGTGCGGAAGGTCTCGATGATGCCGCGTCCCCGCGCCGCGATCGCCTCCACCACCGATACGCCCAGCGTGGTCCCCAAGGCACGCGAATCGATCGTCATGCCCTTGCGCGCGGCTTCGTCCATCATGTTCAAGCAGACGACCAGCGGCGCCTCCAGGTCCAGCAGCTCGAGGGTCAACTCCAGGCTGCGCGCCAATTGCGAGGCGTCCACAACATTGACAATGACGTCCCAGCTACCCGCGAGCAGAAACTCGCGGCTGGTGGCTTCGACCGGAGAGGTCGGCGTGAGGGAATACAGGCCCGGCAGGTCCACGAGCTCCAGCACCGCCCCACCCACGCGTGCCTGCCCGTGCGTGTACTCCACCGTAGTACCCGCAAAGTTCGAGGTGAGCGAGCGGTAACCCGCCACGGCATTAAACAAGGTGCTTTTGCCGGAATTGGGTTGGCCGACCAGGGCGATCTTCACGGCAGGAGTTCGACGCGAATCTTTTGCGCAAGTTGCTTGCTGACCGCCACGTGCGTGCCGCGGTTGTCGATCTCCAAGGGGCCGCCAAAGGGCGCCCGGCGGAGCACGCGGACGCGATCGCCCGGATGGATGCCCATCTGGTTGAAAGAGCGACGCACTTCCCAACCACCGGTAATTAAAAGGATTCTGAGTCTGGCGTGGTCGCCAGCTTCGTAGAGGTTGATGGGTGAGTCAAAGTTCGCGGTATATCGCATACCAAACCCTATAAGCGCAAGGGGGGGTCCAGACAACCAGCAAATCTGCTTGGCGATCCCCATCCCTAAAGTAGCTAATTGCAAATGGTTTGCATGTAACCTAAGTCACAGAGGCCCTCCAATACGGTCATCTTGTCCCACACGGAGATGGGGGAAATCACGCCGACCCCCGCCCGTGTGGTGAGAACACGCCCACGCCAGGGTCCCTAGGCGAACAGGAGTACGGGTCAACTTCCTTCTGAGGCGTCGTTTCGTAATACGCATCCCACCTTCGCCCAGGACCCCCGGCCCCTCTCCCCCAAGGGCGAGAGGGAAGAGCTGATTTGATTCTGCTGGCCTCCCCCCATTGGGGGGAGGGCGTTCCGACCTGTCAGACCGGGTGAGGGGGTCGTCCCGCGTTGCGGGACCGAATGGAAAGGATATTCCGTAGCGCCTCCGTTCCTCCGGCTCCTGGTTCAGAACGGCCACTTCCAGTTGCGGATTTCCGGCATGTCTTCGCCCATGCGCGTGATGTACTGTTTGTGTTCGATCAGCTTGACGCGCAGGCGCTGTTTGGCGAGTGCCGCCACGTTTTTCAGGCGCGGCACGCGGTCGATCACATCGCCCGCCAGATGAAAGCGGTCGAGCTCATTCAGCACGGCCATATCGAACGGCGTGGTTGTGGTGCCTTCTTCCTTGTAGCCCCGCACATGCAGGTTCGGGTGATTCGCCCGCCGGTAGGTCAGCCGGTGGATGAGCCACGGATAGCCGTGGAACGCGAAGACAATGGGCTTGTCGGTCGTAAAGAGGGAATCGAAGTCGCGGTCGGAGAGCCCGTGCGGGTGTTCGCTGGCGGGCTGCAGGGTCATGAGATCGACGACGTTGATGACGCGAATCTTCAGGTCCGGAACATTCTCGCGCAGCAGGGCCACGGCCGCGAGGGTTTCGAGCGTGGGGACGTCGCCCGCGCAGGCCATCACCACGTCCGGTTCCGCACTTTCGTCGTTCGACGCCCAGTCCCAGATGCCGATGCCCGCCGTGCAGTGGGCGATGGCCGCGTCCAGGGAGAGCCACTGCAGCTCCGGCTGCTTGCCCGCCACGATCACGTTCACGTAGTGCCGACTGCGCAAACAGTGGTCGGTCACCGAGAGCAGCGAGTTCGTGTCGGGGGGCAGGTAAACGCGCACGACGTCCGCCTTCTTGTTCACCACGTGGTCGATAAAGCCCGGATCCTGGTGGCTGAAGCCGTTGTGATCCTGCCGCCAAACGTGCGAGGTGAGAAGATAATTCAGCGAGGCGATGGGCCGTCGCCAGGGAATCTGCCGCGTCACCTTCAGCCACTTCGCGTGCTGGTTGAACATGGAATCGATGATATGGATGAACGCTTCGTAGCAGGAAAACAGCCCGTGCCGCCCGGTGAGCAGATAGCCTTCCAGCCAGCCCTGGCACAGGTGCTCGCTGAGCACTTCCATCACCCGGCCGTCGGGGGAGAGGTGATCGTCGGTGGGCAGGATCTCCGCCGTCGAAACACGGTTGGTGACTTCGAACAGGGCATCCAGACGATTGGAGGCGGTCTCATCCGGGCCCACGACGCGGAAATTGCGGTTTTCGGCGTTCAGCTTCATCACGTCGCGCAGAAAGCGTCCCATAACGCGAGTCGCCTCGGATTCCACCGTGCCGGGCTTGCGGACTTCCACCGCGTAATCGCGAAAGTCAGGCATGGCGAGGTCGCGCAGCAGCAGGCCGCCGTTGGCGTGGGGATTGGCGCCCATGCGCCGAGCGCCCTGCGGCGCAAGTTCGGCAAGTTCAGGAAGCAGCTTGCCGTTCTGGTCGAAGAGTTCTTCGGGTTTGTAGCTTTTCATCCATTCTTCCAGCATCGTCAGCCGGTCGCGGTGCGTGGCCAGATCAGCTAGCGGCACCTGGTGCGAGCGGAAGGAGCCTTCTACCGGCTTCCCGTCCACAGTCTTCGGCCCGGTCCAGCCCTTGGGGGTGCGCAGAATGATCATCGGCCAGCGCGGCCGCGTGCGGAAACCGTTCGCACGCGCGTCCTGCTGAAGGGCGCGAGTATCCGCCAGCACCGCTTCCAGGGTTCCCGCCATGAGCTGGTGCATCTTCTCGGGCTCAGCGCCTTCCACAAAGAACGGGTTGTATCCGTAGCCACGGAAAAGGTCGGAGAGTTCCTCGTTGCTGATCCGGGCGAGCACCGTGGGATTGGAAATTTTGTAGCCGTTCAGGTGCAGGATAGGCAGGACGGCGCCGTCGCGCGCCGGGTTCAGGAATTTGTTGGAATGCCAACTGGCTGCCAGCGGACCCGTTTCCGCCTCCCCGTCACCCACCACGCAGGCGACGATCAGATCCGGGTTGTCGAACGCCGCCCCGTAGGCGTGCGCGAGCGCGTAACCGAGTTCTCCACCTTCGTGAATCGAGCCCGGCGTCTCAGGCGCCACGTGACTCGGAATGCCACCCGGAAACGAGAACTGCTTGAACAGCCGCTTCATGCCCGCCGCGCTCTGCGGCACGTTCGGGTAGACCTCGCTGTAGGTCCCTTCCAGAAAGGTGTTCGCCACCAAGCCCGGCCCGCCGTGCCCGGGGCCGGTAATGTAAATCATGTTCAGGTCGTGTTTCCGGATCAGTCGGTTCAGGTGCACGTAGATGAAGTTAAGACCCGGCGTCGTCCCCCAATGACCCAGGAGCCGTGGCTTGACGTGTTCGAGCCGGAGCTGTTCCTTGAGCAGGGGATTGTCCATTAAGTAGATCTGCCCCACCGAAAGGTAATTCGCCGCGCGCCAGTAGGCGTGCATCTTGCGAAGTTCTTCTGCGGAAAGGATGTTCTCTTTTGAAGACGCAAAATGCTCTGAAGACATTCCCATGGCAGCCTCCAGGTCGGGCCTCCCGGTCAATCCATTGCAGCCCGCCGCTTCCATCTTAGCAAGGGATAAGGGTAAGGAACATTACACGTGAATTACACGTGGGCTGGGCCCTCCTCCATCGAGCCACCCGAACTGGGGGCGGGTGACTCACACTCTGCACGGCTGCCCCGCCGCGACGCTCAGGGTTGGTAGGCTTTCTTCAGGTCTTCCTGGAGGTGAGGGTTTTCCCAAACGCCGGAACCGTTTTCCTTTCCGTCTGGGGTCAGCATTTGATACTCCACCTTCCCCAGGACGACCTTCACTTTGCTTACATTTTCCAGCATGCCGGAAAGCTGCTGCTGAGTGCTTTCGCCGGGACCAATCGGAACGGGGGTCTGGTTGACGGGTGATGAGACGTCGCGTACATGTCCGTACGTGTCGAAGTAAAGGATGTCGGTGTACCAATTCGTCACTCGCGCGTCGGAGGAAATGTTCCGTACGGTAAGGTTAAAAATGACCTGTCCCGTCTGACTCTCGATGCTCCGAGTCGGCGGCGAAACCTCGACAGGGCACCGGTTGGCCTGCTTCAACTCATCGATGGTGTAAAGCTTCGTGGGCGCTGCCCCGTGGTCTTTCCAGGGGCGGTAATTATACGTGTAGATATCGGTGACGCTGGCGACCAGGACCAGCGCGAAATATCCGAGAGGAAGTAAGCCGGTCAAGCGGAATGCCCAACGCCTGCGCGTCAACAGATACCAGCCGAAGCCGCCGCCGATGACGGCTATCAAATCCACAGAAAATGCAGGGAACGGCCGGTCTGCGAACGGGGTGAGGTCGAAAAGAGCCCTCAGGGCAAATGGCCCGAGGACGATGGCCGCGAGCCCAGCCCAAAATCTCCAGCCGCGCGCCCAGCGTGACGTCGAGGTTGCCTTGGGCGCCGGTTCAGGCAAAGGCTTGGCAACGGTGACAGGCTCGGCGCGCGCCGGGATCGGAGCTGGTGCGGTCGCCGCAGGAGGCGCAACCGGTTTCGCGGGCCGCCGGATTTCCTCTTCCGCTTGCGCGATCTCGCGAATCAACTCCCGGGCGTTAGCCGGCCGCAAATCCCGGTCTTTTTCCAGGCACCGCATTACCAGGTTCGCAAGCGCGTCGGGGATGGCCAAATCCGGCCGCGCGGAGCGGATCGGTCGAGGCGGTTCCTGGACACGCGCCAGCATCCAGCCGGCGGCGGAGTCCGCTTGGAAGGGTAGCTCGCGGGTGAGCATCTGGTACATAACGAGGCCGAGTGAATAAAGGTCCGAGCGGCCGTCCAGCTCTTCGCTCCGCTTCCCCATGGCCTGTTCGGGCGAGAGATATTGCGGCGTACCGATGATGACCCCCGTGGCGGTGCGGAGGCCGTCACCTAGTCGGGCTTCTTTGAGCTTGGCGATGCCGAAATCCAGCACCTTGGCCTTTTCACCCTCGGCGGTGTCCACCAGCACAATGTTTTCAGGCTTGACATCGCGATGCACCATGCCCAGCAGGTGTGCAGCCTCCAGACCAGCCGCAGCCTGCTTGGCGATCAAGCAGACACGCAGCGGCGCGAGCGGGCCCTCCTGCTGGATCACCTGCCGCAGGCTCTGTCCCTCCACGAATTCCATGACGATAAAGGGGCGGCCGTCTTCCGACTCGTCAATGTCGTCCACGCGCACCACGTTCGGATGCTGCAGCTTGCTCATGAGGACGGCTTCGCGCTCGAAGCGCGTGACAAAATCCGGGTCGGCAGCCAAATCCCCGCTCATCACCTTGAGGGCGCGTAACTGGTCGAACTTCGTGTGCAGGGCTTTGTAGACGGCGCCCATCCCACCCCGGCCGACCTTGCTGAGAATGCGGTACTTCCCCCGGACGACGGTGCCTTCGGACCAGCCCTCGGCTTCGACGAGGGGCGCGGCGTCGCGCGGGCAGACGGCGAAATGGTTGGGATAAATCGAGTGACAGGTGGGACAAGTCTTCATCGGTGTGACGCGCGAACTACAGAGCGCGTAGAGTAACACAAGTGGGAGCAGGCGTGGCAGGCTGTCCACAGGTCCGTCGCGTGAGCGCCGGTACTCCCACACCCGGCTACTTCCTTCGCGGGTAGCGAGCTTCCACCATCGTCCACATCCCGCCGCGCATCGTGAACTCGCCCTTGACCACCGCCCACTTTGGCTTACAGGCGTGCGCCACGTCTTCCAGAATCCGATTGACGGCGTTCTCGTAAAAGATACCGAGGTTGCGATAGGCGAGGATGTAGTACTTCAGCGACTTCAGTTCCAGGCAGAGTTTGTCGGGAAGATAATGAACGGTGATGGTGCCGAAATCCGGCAGGCCGGTGCGCGGGCAGATGGAGGTGTATTCGGGGATCGTGATGGTGATCTCGTAGCCCCGGTACTGGTTCGGCCAGGTTTCGATGGCGGGGAGTTCAGCGTGGACACCTCCGCGGGCGTGTTCGGGAGTGTAAGCGGGTTTCTTCGGCATCGTCTCCTCCGGTTTCCTCTAGCATAATCGAAAACCTTCCACTTCGGGGCGAGCTTTCTGCGTGCGATAGAGCAGCCGATCCCAGCCCGAAACCTGCTTCGTGGGTAGCCCAAACATCCTTCTTTCTTTGCGGCAGGGCAGGAACCCGCGTCGTGCGAAAAGCCCTTGACCGAAGAACAGCCAATGCGTCTACAATGTGTCAAACTGAGGTTTGTCCTTGATGTAAGTCTTTTAGTATCAATCAGGACAAATTTATCTTGACAATCGATGACTCAGGTTTTATTCTATTTTAAGACTAATAAGTTGCGCCAAGTATGCGGAGAGCTGTATGGGGAGCTGTAAGTAGTCGGCGCGCGCTCGTTCAAGCGAGGAGGGAGTCAGTGTTATGGGCAAGATCATAGGGATTGACCTGGGTACGACCAACTCGGTGGTGGCGGTCATGGAGGGCGGCGAGCCCAACGTCATTGTGAACCCCGAAGGTGGACGCACAACGCCGTCGGTGGTGGCCTTTACCAAGTCGGGAGAACGACTGGTGGGACAAGTGGCCAAGCGGCAGGCGATCGCCAACCCCGAAAACACGGTTTATTCCATCAAGCGGTTCATGGGACGCCGTTTCAACGAAGTTCAGAGCGAGATCAAAACCGTCCCCTTCAAGGTGACGGCGGGTCCCAACGCCGACGTGCGCGTGACGGCGCTTGGCAAGGAGTATTCGCCTCCGGAAATCTCCGCCATGATCCTGCAAAAGATGAAGGATGCGGCGGAGCAGTACCTGGGCGAAAAGGTGACGCAGGCGGTGATCACCGTACCCGCTTACTTCAACGATTCGCAGCGGCAGGCGACCAAAGACGCTGGCAAGGTCGCGGGCCTGGAAGTCCTGCGCATCGTGAACGAGCCCACGGCGGCGGCGCTCGCTTACGGGCTCGACAAGAAGAAAGACGAAACCATCGCCGTATACGACTTCGGCGGCGGCACGTTTGATATTTCCATCCTGGAAGTGGGCGAAGGGGTGGTGGAGGTGAAGTCCACCAACGGCGATACGCACTTGGGCGGCGACGACATCGACAAGCGGGTCATGGACTGGATCGTCGAGGAGTTTCGCAAAGATCAGGGCATTGACCTCGCGAAGGATCGCATGGCCTTGCAGCGCCTGAAGGAAGCTGCCGAGAAGGCCAAGATGGAACTCTCCACGGTGCTGGAGACCGAGATCAACCTGCCCTTCATTACGGCGGACGCTTCCGGCCCCAAGCACCTGGCCATGAAACTGACCCGCGCCCGCTTCGAGCAGATGTGCGAGGACATTTTCCAGCGCTCGGCCGGCCCGGTGAAGCAAGCGCTCCAGGATGCCAGCCTGACTCCCGACAAGATCGATGAAGTGGTGCTGGTGGGCGGGTCCACACGCATTCCGCGCGTTCAGCAGATCGTGAAAGACATGTTCAATGGCAAGGAACCTCACAAGGGGGTCAACCCGGATGAGGTCGTGGCGGTGGGCGCGGCCATTCAGGCGGGCGTGCTGGGCGGCGAGGTGAAGGACCTGCTGCTCCTCGACGTGACCCCGCTGACTTTGGGTGTAGAAACCCTGGGTGGCGTCATGACCGCGCTTATCCAGCGCAACACGACGATTCCCACGCGCAAGACGGAAGTGTTTTCGACCGCCGCGGAGAATCAGACTTCCGTGGAAATCCACGTCCTGCAGGGCGAGCGGCCGATGGCCAAGGACAACCGCACGCTGGGCAAATTCCATCTGGTGGGGATTCCCCCCGCTCCGCGCGGCGTGCCACAAATTGAGGTAACGTTCGACATTGACGCCAACGGCATCCTGAACGTCTCCGCCAAGGACCTGGGCACGGGCCGGGAGCAGAAGATCACCATTACTTCTTCCAGCGGTCTTAACAAGGAAGAGGTGGAGCGTATGACCAAAGAAGGCGAGCTCCACGCGGAGGAGGACAAACGGCGCAAAGAGGAAGTCGAGGTCAAGAACAAAGCCGATTCGATGGTGTACTCGGTGGAAAAACTGCTGAAGGAGAACCGCGAGAAGATCTCGGAGTCGGATGCGAAGAACATTGAAGCGGCCCTGGAAGAGGCGAAGAAGGCCATCCAGGAGGGGGATGTGAGCAAGATCAACTCCACCGTCGAGAAGCTGACGACGGCTTCCCATAAACTCGCCGAGGCCATGTACAAGCAGGCGGCCCCGTCGCCGTCGGCCGCGGAGGCCGGCGCGGCGGGCGCCCAGCAGGGACCCACCGACGGTGGCGCTAAGGACAAGGCTAAAGGTGAGGGAGAGGTGATCGACGCGGAGGTTGTGGACTCCGACGACAAGAAGAAGAACTGAGAGTCAAAAGTCGACAGTCGATCGTTGACCGTCGAGAGGAGAAAGAAAAGAACAAGCTGAAAAGGCCGACAGGCAAGGGCACCAACGCCCAGAGCAGTTAAGGGAGTGCCCCGTTCTTGCTGTTAACTGTGAACTGTCGACTGTGGACTGAACTATGCAACATCGAGCCCAAGTGCCCGTCCAATGCCCGGTTTGCAGTTGGCGGCACTTTCTGGAAATTGAAGTCGAGGACTGGGATTCGGCGCCGGGGGCCGAGCTCCGCAAGCACCTGGAGGCCTGGGTCGCTTCGCGTTGCCCCGATCACTTGGGCCCGATTATGGAAACGATGAAGAATTGATGAAGACGCCCGTACTCAGTCTTCAGTCTTCGGTTGAAGGTGCTGGGCCTCAGGAGCCGCAGATGGCCAAGCAACACAGATTACCGAAACGAATCATGCCGGACGGACCTGGGTCAAAAGCAAGAAGGAAGCGAGTATTCGTTCCTCCGAAGACTCGTGCAGATGGGTTATGGCTGGGGGAAGACCGACTCGGAAGGAATGACCCAGTCACCCGACTGCATTGCTTTGCCGCTGCTTACAAGAGGGCTGGGGATACGCTCATTGAAAGGGCGCTTGGCGGTGGGGAGCCTGACTATTCTATCTTTCCAATAGTTTTCCTGTATCGACACTACATTGAACTAGCCCTAAAGTGCCTCCTAGTCGAAATCAACATTAGCCGCCGACAGCGATTGGAGGTTCGCAGGACGCACGACCTCCACACACTGTGGGCCGAGTTAGAAGGAGCTGTCGGTGGACTCCCACCTTCCGTGAGAGATCATGTCGCCGACGTAAGGAGGTCCGTGGATGAGATTTCAGAGCTGGACCCGAGCTCAGAATCCTTCAGATATCCATTTGACACGGAGGGAACACCGATTCTGGATCAATGTCAGTTGATTGATCTGAAGACCTTAAGGGATTCAGTTAACCGATTCGACGGCGCATACCGGTTCATAAGCGAGGTGTTGAATCTGCAAATCGAAATAGATTGCATGTGATTTTAATCCGACATATTCAGCTTCAATTGCACGAAGCTTCTCGAAATTCGGAGGCAATCCGAACTTGGCTGAGTGGTTCGAAGTTGCAGCAAGATCCTCGAATGTGAAGTTTCCGTCGAGATGCGCGTCTTGTCTTTCCAATGCCCCGATATCGGCGCTTCTTGTAGCAGACAGAAGGCACCGACTCGAGGTGGACGTTCCTTACTGCCCCACCTGCGCTCAAAAGGCTCTTCGGTGGCAGAGAAGGAAGCCGAAGTTCGTGCTTGCGCTTATTCTCTACTTGTTTTTCTCCGCCCTAACTCTGGAGAAGCCAGAATTGTTTGGACTTCTTTTAGCGTTGGGTTTCTGGCCTTGGATTGGGTTATGGTTGGGCCTGCATGTACCTGCTACCGTCAAAGTCTGTGTACTGGGGGATCAGAGTTTTATGTTCGGATTTAGGTCTGATACCTATGCAAGGTCCTTTCTCGACGTAAACCCGACTGCATTTGAGCCGGAAAGAAGGTGGCGTTGGGTAAGGTTCGCACGGAAGTGGCTCTCTCCAGCGGTGGGTTTGGTCGCTGTTTATTGCATTTATTTGGCTCTGGTCTTGCCTTTTGCAAGAACCAAAGACCGAGATTTGGTGCTTGTCTTGGGAGTGCTCCTCGCCTTTGGGGTTATGTATATGGTGGCCCGATTGGGGCTTTTCAAGAGTTGATTCCCAAAGCACTGAACGAGGCACCCGGCCTTTTAGCGAGATTGATATGCCTGTCGGTACACAAAAAGACTACTACGCCATTCTGGGCGTCAGCCGCGACGCCAAGCCGGAGGAGATCCGCAAGGCCTACCGCCATCTCGCGCGCAAGCATCACCCGGATGTCAATCCGAACAACAAGGGCGCGGAGGAAAGGTTCAAGGAAATCTCCGGAGCGTACGAAATCCTGGGCGACGAGAAAAAGCGTAAGATTTATGACCAGTACGGATTCTACTCCGACAACCTTCCTCCCGGTGGTTACGGTTACGGCCCGGCGGGCCCCACGCCCTCGTCTGCGCCCGGCTTTGACTTCTCCGGTTTTGACTTTTCAAACCTGGATGACTCGGGCGCCGAGGCCAGCCGGCAGGGTGGGGGGGTCGGTTCCGCTTTCCGCGATATCTTCTCGCAAATCTTCTCGCGCGGAGAACGTGAGGCTGCGAGCGAGGGACCCGAAAAAGGTTCCGACATCGAATACCGGATGCATTTGAGCTTCTCGGACGCCATCCGGGGCACGCAGGTGCGCATCACGGTGGCGCACGAGGAAGCCTGCAACACCTGCCGAGGAACCGGCACGACCGCCGGACCCGCCGTCTCCTGCACGGGTTGTGGAGGGACCGGCAAGGCCACGCGGCAGGTCGGCGCCATGCGCTTTGCGATGACCTGCCCGCAATGCGGAGGAAGCGGGAAGCAGCGCCGGCCCTGCTCCAGTTGCCACGGCACGGGTTCAATTCGCAGGCCCGAGACGTTTGAGGTCCGGATCCCTCCCGGCGTCGATACGGGTTCACGCGTGCGCGTGCCGGGAAAGGGAAACGCAGGGATCCAGGGAGGCCCGCCGGGCGATCTCTTCATTGTCACGGAAGTGGAGCCTCACTCGGTGTTCGAGCGCAAAGGCGACAACATTTATGTGAAGCTGCCCGTCACGATCACCGAAGCGGCGCTGGGCGCCAAGGTCGAGGTCCCGACCATCGACGGCATGAGCACCATCAAGATCCCCCCGGGCACGCAGAGCGGGCAGAAGCTGCGCCTGCGTGGCAAGGGCGCGCCCTCGCTGCGGGAATCCTCGGGTCAATTGCGGGGCGACCAGTTCGTGGAGGTGCAGGTTATGGTGCCGCGCGTCGCCGACGAGCGCACCAAGGAAATCCTGCGCGAGCTGGCGCGCCTGAACCCCGAAGACCCGCGGAAGGACTTGAAGGCAGGAGGCAGTAAGCACTAGGCAGCGAGAATGCTGAATTGCAGATCACGAGAGGAAGCTGCCCGTTGTCTATGGTCCCTTGTCAGTCGTCAGTTCTCAGTTTTCAGTAAACACGCGAACCTCGTTCGCATGGGGACTTACTGACAACTGAGAACTGATGGCTGAATGCTGACCGCTGAGTGCTGTTCACTTTGAACTGAAAACTGACGATTGACGACTGAGAACTTCAGTTATGGCCAAACGTGGCAGGAAAACTCGTGGCAAGGCTGGCTACATGATTTCGGCCGTGGCCGAGATGTACAACATCCATCCCCAAACGTTGCGTCTTTATGAGCGTGAGGGCCTGCTGATCCCCTCACGCTCCAACGGCAACACGCGGCTTTACACTCAAGACGATCTGGAGCGGCTCGAGACCGTCCTGAATCTCACCCGCGACCTCGGGGTGAACCTGGCGGGGATTGAAATCATCCTGAATATGCGCGCACGCATGAGGCGCATGCAGGAAGAGATGCAGGCCTTTGTGGACTTCGTGCAGAAGGAACTCCTAGAGCGTTCCGAAAAGGACCGCGAGGGCATACAGAACGCCCTGATGCGCGTCGCCCCACCGCAGATTATTCGCTCGCGCGGGGGTTCGAAGTAGCTGCGGCTTGCGACGGCCGTTCCATCCCGCCTCTCACAAATCTTGCCCCACCTGTCCGCGCTTGGATTAGAATCACTGCGGACAAATCACCATGGCGCAAAAGAACTGCCCCCAGTGTGACGGTACAGGATGGAAGCCGATTGAGGTGGATGGCGTCCGCCGCGTGGCGCCGTGCGACTGCCAGAATCTGGAACGCTCCGCCCTGCTGCTCAAGCAGGCGCGCATCCCGCCGCGTTACGAGCACTGCGAGCTGGCGAACTTCGACGTGCGCAAGAATTTGGACACGGGCCAGACGAACCCCAGCCTGATGGCAGCGAAAATCTACGCGCAACGCTTTGTGGAGGAATATCCCGCCGACTTCGGCTTGCTCTTCTTGGGTCCCACGGGAGTGGGCAAGACGCACCTGGCCGTCGCCGTGCTCCGGGAGCTGATGCTGCGCAAAGGTGTGGAATGCCTCTTCTACGATTTCCACGATCTTCTGAAGACCATCCGCGACAGCTACAATCCCGGCACGCAGCACACGGAGCTCAACGTGCTGCAGCCGGTGTTGGACGCGGAGGTGCTCCTGTTGGACGAGTTGGCGTCGTCCAATCCTAGTGACTGGGTGAAGGAAACCTTACAACATATTATCAATTCGCGTTATAACTACAAGAAAGTTACGCTCATTACCACCACCCTGCCTTTCGGCGATGCCTCCGGCCGTCGCGAGGGTCGCATGCCTTCCGGAGAGCTGATCCCCGACGTGGAATTCACCCTGAACCAACTGGGCGTCACGCTGCGCTCGCGCCTGTACGAAATGTGCAAGCTCGTGGAGATGAATTCCGACGACTACCGCAAGGCCATCAAACAGGCCGGGTACAAGTTCCACATTGAGTAAAGCGGGACGCGGTTTAGGCGCGAGCCGGGTCCTCTTCCCGCAGAGCGGGACCACCCGGGTGAGGGGCGTGGTGAAGGGGAAAGCGCGTCCTGGCGGCGGGGTTGAAATTCGCCTCGGTGACCTCGACGCGGCGAGCCCAGCCCTTCCCTCCCGCCCTGCGGGATCGCCAGGCCAGGCCCCGCGCTCGCCGCGTTGCGCCGTCGCCAGTCCCGAACACCCGGGCCCTGTTTTTCAGCCACGACTCGCCGCACCTGCGAAAAGGAGCGCAGCGTCCAGCCGCGATTGACTTCGGTTTGGGCGGGGGAGTAGAATGACGCTTTCCCTGTTTGCCTGCGTCGGGTACTAGGAGGGAGGAAAGTGGATGTTCGGGGAGGATAATCGCAGCTTGCAGGAGGCTGGAACCGATCCTGAACGACCCAGCGAGGTGAGCACATCCACTTCGAGCACCCCCGAAAGCGGGGAGATGTTGAACCTGCTCGCAGGTATGGAGACGCTCTCACCGGCTCCGCTGGCGCCCGGCGAGGTCGTGCAGGGCAAGGTCCTCAAGGTAGCCGACGCAGAGGTCGTGATTGATTTAGGTCTGAAGTCGGAAGTCACCGTTCCCATCGCCGAATTCCAGAACAGTGAAGGTCAGCTGAGCATCGCCCCGGGCGATACGGTTGACGTTTGGATCGAGCAGTATGATGAAGCCTCGGGAGCTGTCACCATCTCGCATCAGAAGGCGGCTCGTCGCAGAGTCTGGGAAGACATTGAGCGTGCCTTCCAGGAGCAGACCGCGATTTCGGGGCGGGTGGTTGACCGCATCAAAGGCGGGTTGACCGTCGATATTGGGGTTGCAGCTTTCCTTCCCGCCTCCCACGCCGACATCCGGCCGCATAGCAACATCGAGGCGCTAAAGGGCCAGGAAATCTCCTGCAAAGTCATCAAGATCAACCGCAAACGGAACAATGTGGTGGTCAGCCGGAAGCTGGCGCTGGAGGAGGAACTGAACCGGCGCAAGAGCGAGTTGGCAGAGCGCTTGGTGGAAGGCACCGAACTGGCGGGGAAAGTCAAGAATATTGCCGAGTACGGAGTCTTCGTCGACCTGGGAGGGATGGACGGCCTCCTCCACATCACCGACCTTTCCTGGGGCCGCGTCGGGCACCCTTCGGAAGTGGTGCAGGTCGGTCAGGAAATCCGTGTGAAGGTCCTGAAACACGATTTGGAAAAGGGCCGCGTTTCGCTCGGCATGAAGCAGCTCACCCCGGACCCCTGGGAGATGGTGCCCCGTACGTACCATGCGGGCGACCGTGTCACCGGCCGGGTTGTGAGCTTGACGGATTACGGGGCTTTTGTGGAGCTGGAGCCGGGAGTGGAAGGGCTCGTCCACATTTCTGAGATGAGCTGGAGCAAGCGCCTCCGCCACCCGTCGAAGATCCTCAAATTGGGTGACCGCGTCGAAGTGGGAGTTCTGGAAGTCAATTTGCCGAGGCGGCGGATTTCCCTCAGCCTGAAGGCGAGCTTGCCGGACCCATGGACGACTGTGAGCGAGAAGTACGCGGTAGGCGCCGTCGTGCCAGGACGCGTCCGAAACCTGACGGATTTCGGAGCCTTCGTCGAAATCGAAGATGGAGTGGATGGCTTGATTCATCTTGCCAACATGTCCTGGAATCGCAACACCAAGCACCCTTCGGAGATCTTGAAGAAGGGGCAGAAGGTTGAAGCCGTGGTGCTCGCCTTGGAGCCAGCGAATCGGCGGCTGGCTTTGGGTCTGAAACAACTGGAGGAAGATCCTTGGCAGCGGTTCTTCGACAAGGCTCAAGTAGGTGACGTGGTCCGGGGGAAGGTTTCGCGGAACGTTTCCTTTGGGGTGTTCGTCGAGGTGCAAGAGGGGATCGAAGGCCTGTGCCACGTTTCGGAAATTGCGAACGGCCACGGCGCCCGTGGTGACGCTAAACTCGAGGTGGGAAGCGAGCACGAATTCAGAGTCATCCGCTTGAATCCCGGGGAGCGGAAGATCGCTTTGAGCATGAAGGACGCCGCGGCTCCACCTCCGCCAGCGGAGGTCGCCAAACCCAAAGAACCCGCGAGGCTTTCCACCATGGCGGAAGCGCTGTCTTCTGCCGGCATCACTCCTTACGAGTCACCGCCGGCCGGGGAGTCGTGAGCGCCGAAGGGCACCCGGGAGTTTTTCAATAAGGGAACAGACCAAAGCATGGAGAGGGCTGGGCCGCGCACTGCCGAGAAGGCAGCAGAGTCCTTGATACCTAGCCCGGCCGTGCAGAATACCAGGAAACCTCGCAGCAGGAGATCATCATGACAAAAGCTGAACTGATCGAAGATGTTTCGCGCGTTGTCGAGATGAGTCGCAAGGACTCCGAGGTCATCGTCGAAACCATCTTCGACAGCATCGTGAAGTCACTCAAGGCCGGCGACAAGATCGAAATTCGAGGTTTTGGAAGCTTCCGCACGCGGCAGCGGAAACCCCGCAAAGGCCGAAACCCCAAGACGGGAGCGCCTGTGGACGTCCCCGCCAAGAAGATCCCCTATTTCAAGCCCAGCAAGGAATTGAAAGACCTCGTCAACAGTCACCAGCCCACGGAGAGTTCCGCCGCTTCGCCAACTCCCCCACCTGCGGCCTCGAACCCAGTTACACCTTAAGGGTTCCTGTTCCCCAGGGCGGCCTTTGGAATTTATGGATTACTTGTGGAGTCCCTGGAGATATCGATATGTCAGCCAGGCCGGCAAGGGTGAAAGTTGCCTGTTCTGCACCAAGGCCGCGTTCGACCCTTCGCAGGACCGCGAACAACTCGTGCTGGATCGGGGGCGGCTCAACTTCATCTTGCTCAACCTCTATCCCTACACCACGGGACACATAATGATCGCCCCTTACGCCCACGTGGCCAATCTCGATCAGATGACCCCGGAAGCCCTCGTGGAGATGATGGAGCTGGCGCAAAGGCTTCACACTGCATTACAACAGTGCTATGATCCCGAAGGTTATAATCTCGGAATGAATTTAGGAAAATGTGCCGGAGCAGGCGTGGCGGACCACTTGCACCTCCACCTCCTCCCGCGCTGGACCGGAGACTCGAATTTCATGACGGTGGTGGGGGAAACACGCGTCCAGCCGGAGGACCTCCTCGCCACCTACGACAAGCTCGCCGCTTTCTTTCCTCGCTCCAAGTGAATAATCGCGAGCTCCCCCTACCTCCTCCCGGCAGCGCGCGGACGGGTGTCGTAGGGGAGGTCAGCCGCCCACGGGAGGAAGACCTTCCTTAGTTCGATTTCTGGCAAGGGAACGATCCCGCAGGTATGGGCGAAGGCGTCCTGGGGAGGTCAGGGCTCGCCTTGACCCTCGCTTTCTTCCACCGATAGAATCCACTCGGGTGGGACGAGGCATGCATCTTCACTTTTCCACGGAGTTCGACGCAGACGCGGAACCAAAAGTCTTTTTCGAAGCGTTTTCTTCCCGGCCTGCGGTGTTCGCGCTGTTTCCCGCTCCCCGTGAAGGGTCCATTTCCGCACCCTATCTCGGCCGAACGCGCGATTTACGACGCCGCCTCGCGCGCTTACTCTCCCCGATGCGCCGCAGCTCCCGGATGCTCAATCTACGCGAGCTGACGGCCCGCATCGAACATGAACCGGTGGGCTCTGCTTTTGAAGGTCTGTGGCGGCTTTATCACTTGAACAAGCATTACTTCCCACGGCAATACCGCGACCGCATGCGCCTGAGGCCCCCCGCACTGCTGAAACTGAACCTGAGAAACCGCTTCCCGCGCTGCTATCCCACGCGGAGACTCGCAAACGACAATTCCCTTTACTATGGGCCTTTTCCGGCGCCGCTCGCGGCCGAGCGCTTCGCGGCGGAGTTTCTGGATTTCTTCAAGATCCGGCGCTGTGTGGAGGATCTGGACCCTGATCCTTCCCACCCAGGGTGTATCTACTCCCAGCTTCACATGTGTCTGGCGCCCTGCTTTGGCGGGTGCACGGATTCTGCGTATCAAGCAGAGACTCAGCGTGTCATCGAGTTCCTGGATACGGACGGCAGATCGCTCCTTCGCTCTCTCGAGGTGGAGCGCACCCAGGCGTCGGAGTCTCTCGAATTCGAGCAGGCTGCGAAGACCCACCGGCGGATCGAGAAGGTGAACGAGTTGCTTCGCCAGAGACCCGACCTGGTGAGAAACCTGCGCGTTCTCCACGCCGTGATTGTCTTGAGGGGCGCCGAAGCGAAATCGGTCGTCTTCTTCCGGGTGATCGGTGGGGAGATTCGAGGCCCGGCCGCGCTGTCGCTGGACGAGAACGTTCCCACTCCCACCCCCCTGGACCGGCAACTCCACGACCTGCTGGAATCGCTGCCCGGGGGAAGTGGGGAAGCGGACCCGCAGGCTTTGCCCCCGTGGGAGCACCTGAGCCTGCTGGCGCGCTGGTACTACAGCAGCTTCCGCGAAGGTGAGCTTGTCATGCTGAGCCCGAACCAAGTTATGCCACACACGCGTTTGATTCGTGTCTGCCGCAAGCTTCTCGCGGCGGAGACGCAATCTTCGATCTCTGCGACCACCACTTCCACACCTTAACCGCTCAGGTGATTATCACCCGTCACGGGTCGGCGCAGGCCGGGCTTTTCGGGCCAGTGATTTTGTGGGAGAAGAAGAGACCCCTCACCCGCCCGCCCCCAGGGCGGGTGCCCTCTCCCTACGGAGGGTGTCTCAAAACTCGATGGTGGCAGGCGAAATGCTAAGCGAGAGATCATGAGCCAAGAGATACGAGCCGACTACGATCAAATGGATTTGCTGCCGCAGGCGCTGGAGGACTGGGTGCCGGCGGATCAT
>Ga0208192_1000091_pt1 | contig 94644 bp, 76 predicted proteins | sample June2015DPH_13_1_2_FD_184711 | JGI IMG/M metagenome (GOLD analysis project Ga0208192, IMG submission 184711) | Peatland microbial communities from SPRUCE experiment site at the Marcell Experimental Forest, Minnesota, USA - June2015DPH_13_150... | ecosystem: Environmental > Terrestrial > Soil >... | reverse complement strand
ACGGGCAACGGCAACGATGCGATCATAGGCGGGGACGGCGCGAACTCTATCACGACCGGCGACGGCAACCAGATCGTCTTCGGCCACAACGGTGAGATCGATTACCAGTCCTCGGGTGCGTTCTCATTAATGGAGACGACGAACCCGACCGTTGGCGGCAACGATGTTATTAACCTCGGCAGTACGGCAGGCGGCACGGATTATGTTTTCGGCGGGACGGGGAACAACCACGTTACTATGGGCAACGGTAACGCCTATATCATAGGCGCGAGCGGGCAGATACAGTTCTATGCAGGATCTTCTATCATCGAGACCGTCCAGTCAACCGACCGCGGTACGGGCGGCAACGAGACGATACAGACGGGCAACGGCAACGATGCGATCATAGGCGGGGACGGCGCGAACACGATCACCACAGGCAACGGCAGCAACATCATCTTCGGCCACAACGGGATAATCCAGTACCAGGCATCGGGCACGCTGTCGTCCTTAGCCACAACCAGCCCCACGATCGGCGGGAACAATACGGTCACGACGGGCGACGGCAACAACATCATCTTTGGCGGCGCGGGCGCGAACTCTATCACGACCGGCGACGGCAACCAGATCGTCTTCGGCCACAACGGTGAGATCGATTACCAGTCCTCGGGTGCGTTCTCATTAATGGAGACGACGAGCCCGACCGTTGGCGGTGACGATACGATCAGGATCCGCAATACGGCAGGCGGCACCGGTTACGACTACATCCTCGGAGGACCGGGAGACAATCAGATCACCATGGCCGACGGGAACGCCTATATCATAGGCGCGAGCGGGCAGATACAGTTCTATACAAGTACCACCAGCCAAGCCATCGTAAACACTCTGCAGTCCACCGACCAGGGCACGGGCGGCAACGAGACGATACAGACGGGCAACGGCGACCATACGATCATAGGCGGCGACGGGGCGAACGCGATCTGGGTCGGCGACGGTAACAATACGATCTTCGGCCACAACGGTACAGTCCAGTACCAGTCGTCCGGTCTGCTCTCGTCCCTTCAGACCATGAACCCGACTATAGGCAGCAGCGCTTTGATCATCGCGGGCGACGGCAACAACATCATATTCGGCGGCGCGGGGGTGAACGCAATCTGGGTCGGCGACGGCAGCGACATCATAATGGGCCACGACGGGTACATCCAGTTCTTCGCGTCAGGTCGGCCTAGTCTCATCGAGACAACGGACCCGCAGCTCGCAGGCCACGTCGGGATCATCGCGGGCGACGGTAACAACGTCATCTTCGGGGGCTCGGGGTCAAACGCCATAGGCGCAGGCGACGGGGACAACATCATCTTCGGCAGCAACGGCATGGTCAACTACCAGTCGCCCGGCCTGGTCGGTACTATCCAGACGACCAATGCGGGCACAGGCGGTGACGATTTGATCGCCGCAGGCAATGGCAACAACATCATATTGGGCGGTGCCGGGTCGAACATGATCGGGGTCGGCGACGGCAACAATACGATCCTGGGCCACGACGGATATATCCACTTCTTCTCGTCGGGCACAGCGAGCCTGATAGAGGCAACCGACCTGCAGCTCGCGGCGAGCAACGTGATTGATGCGGGTGACGGAAACAACATCGTCTTCGGGGGCTCGGGCTCGGACACCATCACGGTGGGCAACGGGGACAACATCGTCTTCGGGGACAACGGTATGGTCACGTACCAGTCATCGGGCGTGCTGGGAACGATCCAGACGATAAGCTCGGGAACGGGCGGCGACGATACGATCACCGGCGGCAACGGCAGTAATTACGTGTTCGGCGGGTTCGGGAACGACACGATCACGCTGGGGGGTGTTACATCAACATCGGGCAGCCAATCGAGCGCGAGCGTCATCATCGGCGACAGCGGGGTCATAGAGTTCGACACGGCCGGCCTGTTACCGGTTGCGGTTTATTCCGTCGATAACGCGACGGGCGGGAACGATGTGATCCGTACGGCAGCCGGTAACAATATACTGATCGGAGGGGCTGCAAACGACAGGCTCTATGGAGGCACGGGTGACGATATAATTATAGGCGATGGCGGCAAGATCACCTGGGCAGGCAATACGGAGATCATACAGAGCATCGACATCCGGGAGGGCGGAGACGATTACCTGAGCGGCGGCGGCGGAAGGAACATCATGATCGGCGACTACGGCAACAACACCTTCGTCGGGAACTTCAAGAATGACATCATGATCGGCCGGTTCGCTTATATCGTTGTCGTGAACGGTCGCGCGAAGGAGGTCTCTTCTTTCTGGTACGGCGACGACACCCTCGCGAACTCGATCTCTTCGCTCTACAGCCAACCAGGCAACGGCAGCCAGTCGCGCTCCGAGACGCTGCCCTTGACGAGTCAGGCTTCCTGGGGTACGGGCCTCGCCGCCGGGACGCAGTTCCAGGTCAGCGCACCCACGGTCGGCCAGGGCCCGGCAGCGGGGGACCTCCAGGCGCAGCAACAGCAGCAGTCGAGCCACCCAGGCTCCTATGCGGTAACGGCGAGCCAGCCGGGCCCGCAGCAACAGCAGGGCCAGCCGCAGCAAGGGCAGCAGGACGAGCAGCAATTGACGCCGGGCCAGGCCGGCGGCCAGCAGCAGGGTCAGGATGGGCAATCGTCTCAGCCGTCAGGTACGGGGCCCGGAACGGGCGAGCCCCCGGGCGGGAATAACGAGGGATCACTTGGGATCAATCCCGGGGTGGATATCGCCGCGATCAGGACCGACGAGTGGCAGGTAGACCTGAAGGAATACACCGCGGCCTTCGGGGCAGTCGCCTCGGCGAACGCCGGAAGGACTGCGGTCCTGAACAGGGACGGGTTCAGGAAACTGAAAGAAGAGGAAAGAAGGCGGCGCTTCCTGCCATGGTTTGGTGGGGAAGTTGGGAAGGCGTCGCGGGAGCCTACGTCCCGGCGGGTAACTAAATAGATTGATGTTTGGAACGCTTCTCGGTTAGAATAGCTTCTGTCCGGCCTAAAAAAGGCCCAGGCATAGCAATAGGAGGAAAGCCGATGGCACAGGGTAACAAAAAGGAAGACGATGCCGCAACGAGACAGGATGCCCCGAAACAGGATGGGAGCATCAGGATACGCTGGGACGATTCGAACCTGAAGACGTCCTACGCGAACGTGTGCAACGTATCGAGCACACGGGAAGAGGTAACGCTCCTTTTCGGTACGAACCAGACGTGGCAAACAGGCCAGAACGAGCTCATCGTACAGTTGACGGACCGTATTATCCTCAATGCTTATGCCGCAAAGCGCCTCTCCCTTCTCCTCGACCGGATTGTTGCAGATTATGAAGCGCGGTTCGGGACGCTTGATCTGGATGCGGGGGCCACGAGATAAAAGACCGTCAGCCCAACCTTTAGAAACGTGAAGAATGGAAGCATGAAGGCCTGCCTTCCATTGTGTGTCCTCTATTCCGGAGAACGCGACATTGAGTGAAGAGTCGATCGAGGCAGGGAGCGACGGGGGAAGGTTTGCCTTATGGGCGAATCTGGCAGCGGCAGGCACCCTTGAAGAGTATGCCCGCAGCTGGCTGACACTTCAGTCGTCCCTGATCTCATCCACGCTGGAGGCCGTCCTCGTCATGAGCGATGAGGGGGCGGAAGGGTTTACGCCTGTCGCGTTCTGGTCGGCCGGGGGCGACTCCGACGGGGAGCGGCTTGCGGAGATTGTTGAGAGCGTCCTCCAACAGCGCCGTCCTCTCCTGACTGAGCTGCCTTTTCCGCCGGATGCGGCGCCGGGCGCGACGACAAGTCCGCGCGTCCGAAGGTACGCCGTAGCCTGTCCGCTGATCTTTGATGAGCAGCTGCATGGCGTAGCGGCTATAGAGGTTGCCGTCTCCTCTCAGGAGGACCTCCGTTCCTCGATGGTACATCTCCAATGGGGTGTCCCCCTGCTCGAGCTCTTCATCCGAAGGCGGCAAACGCGCGAAGACGGGCAGGTCATCTCGCGCCTCCGCTCCGCCATCGACCTGCTCGCGGACGTCCTCTCGAAAGAAAACTTCGATGCGGCCTGCATGGCCTTCGTAACCGGCATCGCCGCCCGCCTTTCCTGCGACAGGGTGAGCCTCGGCTTCGTGAAGCAGCATGACGTCCGCATCCAGGCCATATCGCACAGCGCCCTTTTCGACAAAAGGACCCGCTTTATCCGGTCACTGGCCATGGTAATGGACGAGGCCATACTTCAGGGGACGGAGATCGTCTATCCGCAGCCCCCCGGCGCGATCCCCCTCATCGTGCGGAGCCACGATGAATTCGCCGCCCAATACGGCGTGAAGGCCATGCTTACGATCCCCCTTTACGACCAGGGGCGGTATTACGGCGCCCTCACGCTCGAAAGAAACGGCGAGACGTCCTTCGGGCCGGAGGACATGAGCACCTGCAAGAGCGTCTTTGCCCTTGCGGCCCCGGCCCTCGAAGGGAAGAGGGTACAGAGCCTGAATTTGGCCGCGCAGATGTACGGCGCGGGGCAGCGGGGCGTCAAGAGCCTGCTCGGGCCCGGCCACCCGGTCATAAAGCTCGTCCTCCTCGCAGCCGCCGCTTTGGTCGTCGTTTTCAGTTTTGCCTCGGGTGAATACCGTGTTACCGCAAACGCGACCCTAGAAGGCTCGGTCCGCCGCGCCATAGCGGCGCCCATAAAGGGTTACATACGGCAGGCGTACGTGCGCCACGGAGACACCGTGCGCGAGGGGAGCATCATGTGCTCCCTTGACGAGCGAGATCTGCGCCTGGAAAGGACGAACCTGGCCGGCCAGGAGAGCCAGTTCCTCCGTCAGCACCAGGAGGCCGTGGCGCTTCACGACAGGGCCAAGGCCAATGTCATCAAGGCGCAGCTCGACCAGGTGATCGCCCAGCTTGACCTTACCGAGATCAAGCTGCAACGGACGACCATACGCGCGCCCTTCGACGGTCTCGTCCTGAGCGGCGACCTCAGCCAGAAACTGGGCTCCGCGGTCGATCAGGGGGAGGTCCTTTTCGAGATCGCGCCCCTTACCGGCTACCGGCTGATCCTCCAGGTCAACGAAGCCGAGATTGCGAATGTTCGGGAGGGACAGAGGGGCGTCCTCGTGCTCTCGGCGCTCCCCGATACCTTCGGCTTTACCGTGACGAAAATCACGCCCATTTCGACGACCCTGGAGGGAAAGAACTGCTTCCGCGTGGAGGCGAGCCTCGACAGGGCGGCAGCCACCCTGAGGCCCGGAATGGAAGGCATAGGGAAGGTCGCCGTGGAGCGGCGAAAGCTGATATCCATCTGGACCCTCAAGCTGCGCAATTGGTTCAGGCTCTGGTTGTGGTCATGGCGGCCCTGAGAAATCCCCAAGGCGAAAAGAGCCTTTTCAGCCAATCCTGGTACCGGGTAGAGAACCTGAGGCCCCGGCTCCGTGGCCACACGCAGTTCCATCACCATGTTTACAGGGGCCGGGACTGGTACATCCTCCAGGACAATTCCACCGGGCGGTTCCACAGGTTCTCCAAAGAGGCCTATTGGATCGTGGGGCTCATGGACGGCAAACGGTCGATGCACGAGATCTGGGAGGCGGCCTGCGAGCGCCTGGGCGACGACATGCCGACGCAGGACGAGGTTATAAGCCTGCTCTCGTACCTGCACCGGAGCGACGCACTGCAAACCGACAAGCCGCCCGACATCGTCGACCTGGCCAACAGGAGCAGAAAGGAGAAGACCGATCGCTGGATCGCGAAGGCCCGCTCGCCGGCCGCCATGAGCTTTCCCATCTGGGACCCGAACGCCTTCCTCGATAAGACCTTCTTTCTCGTGCGACCGCTTTTCGGCCGGACCGGCGCCGTGCTCTGGTGCATGCTCCTTGCCGCAGCCCTCGTCCTCCTTACCATGCACTGGCAGGAGCTTTCGAGCGACGTCACCGACCGCGTGCTGAGCACCGAGAACCTCTTCCTCCTCGCCCTGATCTATCCTTTTTCCAGGGTCCTTCACGAGCTCGGCCATGCCTACGCCGTAAAAAGGTGGGATGGGGAGGTCCACGAGATGGGCCTGATGCTGATCGTCTTCATGCCCCTGCCGTACGTCGATGCCTCATGGTCTTCTGCGTTTCCCTCGAAGGGCAGGCGCATGCTTGTCGGTGCGGCGGGCATCATGGTCGATGTCCTCCTTGCCTCGCTCGCCGTCATCGTCTGGGTGCTGGCGGAGCCCGGCATGGTGAGAGCGCTCGCCTATAACGTCATATTCGTGGCAGGGCTCTCCACGCTGCTGCTCAACGGCAACCCGCTGCTCCGCTTCGATTCCTATTACATCCTGGCAGATTACCTTGAAATACCGAACCTGGCGGACAGGGCCAACAAATACCTCGGCTTCCTGACGAAGCGCTATCTGCTGCGGATGAAAGAAGTCGAATCTACCATTCAGGCTGCCGGCGAAAAACCCTGGCTCTGCATTTATGCCATCGCGTCCTTCATCTATCGTATCTTCATCTCGATAGGCATTTTTCTGTTCGTTGCCGGGAAGTTCTTCGTTATAGGCGTGCTCCTCGCCCTCTGGGCCGGCTTCAGCATGATAGTCTTTCCCATTATAAAGGTCGTACGGCACATGGCGACGGAGATGCGAGACCGCGCGCCGCGGGCCGCCGTTATCGCCGCGGCCGTCCTTTGCCCGGTAGTGGCGTTTGTCGGCTGGTTCCCTCTCCCCTCCTCGACGGTTACCGAGGGCGTCGTCTGGGTCCCCGAGGATTCCCAAGTGTTCGCAGGGGCGGACGGCTTTGTCGTGAAGGTCCTCGCGCGGCCGGGCTCCCGCGTGTCCAGGGGTGATCCCCTCGTCTTCTGCGACGCCCCCGAGCTCAAGGCGGAGATGAGGGTAATAGAGGCGAACGTGCGGGAAGTGGATGCGCGTCTGCGGGTCAGCCTGGTGAAGGACCGTACGGAGACGCAGATACTCAAGGACGAGATGGACCGTGTCCAGGCGAAGCTCGCGCGGGCCCAGGAGAGGATGTCCGAGATGATCGTGCGAAGTCCCACCTCGGGGGTCTTTATCTTGCCGGAGTCGCAGGACTGGCCGGGCAGGTTCGTGCACAAGGGGTCCCCCCTCGGCTACGTGGTCGATTTTTCGAGGACTATCGTAAGGGTGATCGTCAACCAGGCCGACGTGGAGCACATCAGGCACCGTACGCGCAGGGTGGAGGCCCGTCTCGCGGAAGCGGTGCCCCTGGTGGTCCCGGCGTACATCGCGCGCGAGGTGCCTGCCGCCTCGAAGGATCTGCCAAGTCTCGCTCTGAGCGTCCAGGGCGGGGGCGCCGTCGCCCTGGATCCGAAGGAGACACGAAACCCTCAGGCCTTCGAGAAGCTGTTCCATTTCGACATCATCCTGCCTGATTCGCGGGCGTTGGGGGTCGGCGAGAGGGTGTTCGTGCGCTTCGTCCACACGCCCGAATCGCTTGCCGCCAGATGTCACAGGGCCGCCCGCCACGTCCTCCTGAGACGGCTGAACGTGTAGTCCCGCAATGGGGTACAACCCTTTTTCCCATCCCCCTGCAACGAGAAGCCTGAGGCCCGAAAAGAGGGACCGCAGGGCGTCCGCCGTCGAGCGAGCCGGACGCGCCCTTACTGCCCCCATAGCGCGGTCGGCCGGCCTGCGCAAACCAATGGGCAGCATTGTAGCGGAGGTCGGAAGATGGGCCCCGCGCATGTCGGAAATGAGGGACCGTTCCCTTAAGGAAGAGGCAGCCCGGCTGGGACTCGAGGTCCGCAAAAGAGGTTTCCGGGAGGACCTCGTCGCGGGGATCTTCGCCGTCGTCCGCGAGGTGGCGGGAAGGAGAATTGGGCTGCGTCATTTCGATACCCAGCTTATGGGTGGTCTCGTGCTCCTCAGGGGCATGATCGCGGAAATGGATACAGGGGAGGGAAAGACGCTTACGGCGACGCTTGCCGCGAGCGCCGCGGCCCTAGCAGGGATACCGGTCCACGTGATCTGCGTAAACGACTACCTGACCGCCCGCGACGCCGATGCCATGGGTCCCGTCTATGAGGCCCTCGGTCTCACCGTCGGGTCCGTCGTCCACGAGAAAACGCCCAGGGAGCGGCAGGAGGCCTACCGTTGCCACATCACCTATTGCACGAACAAAGAGGTCACCTTCGATTACCTGCGGGATAGGCTGACCCTCGGCGAGATGACGGACAACCTGCGCCTCCAGGCCGAGTACCTGTACACCCGTCATATGAGGGAGGATCGCCTGCTGCTCCGGGGTCTCCATTTCGCCATCTGCGACGAGGCGGACAGCCTCCTCGTCGACGAATCGCGCACGCCCCTTATCATTTCAGGCGGCGGTGACGACCACGAGGAGGAGGCGTTTCTGCGCCAGGCCATGAGGCTCGCCTTGTCGCTCAAGGAGGGTGCCGACTACCGCCTAGACAGGGACGTCAGCAGGATAGAGCTGACTGATGCGGGTCTCGACAGGGTGAGAACCATGACGGCCCCCCTGGGACCACTCTGGACGGGCACGATCAGGCGGGAAGAGACCATACGGAAGGGGCTGGCGGCGCTGCACCTCTTTCGGCCCGATGTCCACTACCTGGTCAAGGAGGGGAAGGTGCAGATCGTGGATGAGTATACGGGCAGACTCATGCCCGACCGCTCGTGGGAGCGCGGCATCCACCAGCTCATCGAGATCAAGGAGGGCTGCGAGCTTACGCGCCAGGTGGAGTCTATGGCGCGTATCACGTATCAGCGCTTCTTCAGACGGTACCTGCATCTGTGCGGGATGACGGGGACTGCCTGGGAGGTGAGGAAGGAGCTGTGGTGGGTCTACGGCCTCGCCGTCGCGCGCGTCCCGACGGAAAAACCAATCAGGCGCGCCGCCCTGCCGGACGTGATACTGCCGACGGCCGCTGAGAAGCGGCGCGTCCTGGTCGAACGGGTCGATACCCTGCTCAAGAGCGGCCGCCCCGTCCTGATCGGGACGCGTTCGGTTGCCGCCTCCGAGGAGCTGAGCAGGTGTTTTCAGGACACCTCCATTGAGCACAGGGTGCTCAACGCGAAGAACGACCGGGAAGAGGCGGCGATCGTCGCCGAGGCTGGCCTTTACGGTGCAGTGACGATAGCTACGAATATGGCCGGCCGCGGCACCGATATCAAGCTAGGGCCGGGTATCGCCGAAGCGGGCGGCCTGCACGTGATACTCACGGAGCGGCACGACGCAGGCAGGATCGACCGGCAGCTCGCGGGCCGCTGCGGCCGCCAGGGAGACCCTGGCAGCTTCGAGGCGGTCCTCTCCATGGAGGACGGGCTGCTAGAAGGCGGAAGGGCGGGAGTTTTCGGACGGATCGCGCAGCGCATCCCGCGCCCGGGCTCTTCTTTGTGGACACTTTTCTCGAAAATCGCTATATTACATGCTCAGCGAAAGATGGAGCGGGTCCACGCCCGCGCAAGGCGCGCGCTTTTAAAGCAGGACGAGCAAATGGGCACCCTTCTTTCGTTCTCGGGTCAGGGAGAGTAACGGGGGCAGTCTAATGAACAGGCTTATTTGCATCACGGGCTTTGCAGCGGTCGTTCTTCTCACCTTTCTATCCGCTAATGCGCCCGCCGCACCTTCCGAATACCTGGAGGGCATGATAGAGCCCTACCTGGAAGTGAAGATCAGCAGCCAGGTGCCGGGCATCATCGACCAAGTCCTCGTGGAGCGGGGGGATATCGTAAGGAAGGGGCAGGTGGTGGCAAAGCTGCGCGCGTCCGTGGAGCGGGCGAACGTCGAGCTTGCGGAGGCGCAGGTGGGTTTCGCCAAGCGAAAGCTCGATCGCAACAAAGACCTCTTCGCTAAGGAAAAGGAATATATCTCTGCAAACGAAAAGGATGAGATAGAAACTGAGCTGAAAAAGGGCGAGGCTACGCTCGATGAGGCGAAGGCCAAGCTCGAGATGCGCAGCATCCGCAGTACGGTCGACGGCGTCGTCGTAAAGAGGGAGCTGGCGGCAGGCGAGTATGTAGGCGATAAGCCTATCCTGACAATAGCGCAGATCCACCCGCTCAACGTCGAGGTGGTCGTGCCGGTCAGGCGGTACGGTTCGATAACACGGGGTATGCTCGCCGAAGTCAGGCCCGAGGCACCGGTAGGCGGTTCGTATACCGGCAGGGTGGTGATCGTCGACAGGGTAGTGGACGCAGCGAGCGGCACATTCGGCATCCGGGTCGAACTGCCGAACGAGAAACTACTCCTTCCAGCCGGGTTGAAGTGCAGGGTGCGCTTTTACAAAGGACAGCAGCCGGTAACCCGCTAGCGTCCCTCTGCCCCTTTCTTTGCGGTAATGAGGCAGAAGGGCACATCCAGTCGTATCTCTCTCGTTAGGACATCCACAAGGCCGAGGCCGGAAAGGAGCCTCTCGTAGAACTCGGCGTCGCGGAAATATCTGAAGAAGAGGAGCATGGGTACCGCGCAGTAGTCCGTTTGCACAAGGCCGGCGGCGCGGCCCCTTTCGAAGATGAGCAGCGTGCCGCCGGGCTCCAGAGCCCTCGAGGCCTTCGCAACCAGCAGGGAGGCCTCCTTCTCGGGCCAGTCGTGGAGCATCGACTTGAAGGAAATGAGGTCGAAGCCCCCAGGCAGCGGACCGGCCAGGGCGTCCCCCCTTATGAAGTCTATCCTTTCAGCCTCGCTCGCGCCGGCGACGTGTTCCCGCCCGATATCGCAGACGAGTGGCAGGTCGAGGACGCTTGCCCTCATGGCCGTATGCCTTCTGCAGACCTGCAGCGCGAATTCCCCGCTGTTGCCCCCTATATCAAGCATACGCCGGTGCTTGCTGAAATCGTAGTGGTTAACGCAGGAAGCGGCCTCATATCTCGTGAGACAGGTCGTGAAGCGGACCCAACGTCGCGTCATCTCGTCATTCTCCGGGCTGTACTCCAGGGCGCGGCTGTAAGAGAACAAGTCGAAGGTGCGGGAGGCGCGGTAGAACCGGGCGGGCTCAGCGATGAGCGCGGTAAAGAGGTCCGTAAAGTCGGGCAGAAGCAACTGAGTAAACTCGAGCTTAGTCTGTAAGAGGTCGCGATAGCGGAGGGCCTTGACAAAAGGCGCGGCGAGGCCGATCCTGCCGCCCCGTTCCTGGATGACGCCGTTCGACCGGAGCAGGCCGAGCAGCATCCTTGCACCGGCCGCGTCAACGCCGATACGCCGCTCGACCTCCGCCTGCGTGCCCGGCCCGTCCTCGATGAGGTAATCGACGAGGCCCGTCTCGAAAGCCGTCTGGAGCGCCCGGGCCTCCACGACGCCCCTCATGAAATCGTCCACGCAGAGGTATTCCGTCTCCTCAGAATATTCCATAGTAGCCGCTTTTCAGGATGACGAGACCATCTTCGTCCATCCTGTAGTCGAAGCCCACGTCATACTCAAGGTGGTCGAGCATCGATCTGTTCTCCTGCACGTAGGAGACGGTCCGGTCCGGGTAGCCGAATTGCCTCAGGAAAGAGATGAACCGGTCCACGTCGATGCCTGCGAAATAGATGCAGTCACAGGCCTGCTTGTTGGCCACGCAGATCGTCCTGCAATCTTTGAACTCGGGCAGGACTATGCGATCGACGTCGATCCTTGTCAGGTCCACATGGGCGGAGCAGGCAATCTTGGCAAACACCTCGTCGAGCTGCTTTCGCGCGTCGAAGAAGAAGTAGAAGCTCTCGAGCCTGCTTGCGCCGGGGGTGACGGAATAACAGATACCGGACGAAACGGAACTGCCCGGGTTGCCGATGTACATGTGCACCTCTTCCAGGTCCCTCCTGCCGGTTGCGAGGGCGTTGTCGATGTCGAGAGAGAACATGAAGTAAAGCAGGCTTTCGTTCTGCCTGATCCGGCTCGGCGCGTACGGTTTTATCGCGTCCAGGACGAGCGAGATGGACCTCTCCCTTCTGCTCCTGGCATAGTCATAGAAGTAGAATTCCCACCTCGTACCCGCGTCCGTCTGTTTCACGCCCCAGACCGTGTTCGAGGCGCCCACCGTTTCCCGTATGGTCCTGGTGAGCTGGAACAGCCTCTCGTGCGCCCCCGCTGTCTCGAATGAATGGAAGAGCAGGTTAATCGACCTGAATTTGCCGACGAAATCGACGGTCGGCCTGTAAGACCAGAGGGCGTAGTTCCTAAACCGGTCCGCCCCGGTCGTGAACTCAGGCCCGGCCTTGGCGTCTTTCATCGCTTCTTCACCGATGGGCTCTCGATCGGGGTGGCTGGCCCAGGACGGTTATAAATGGGTGATAGGCCATCTTCCTCATCCCCGTATTTAGTGATGTAGGCGCGGGAGAGACCCCAGCACTTCTTTGCCCCGCAGGCCTCCCTGTGCTTGCACATGCCGAAGCCGCTCCTCCCCAACGCCTCCCAGAAGACATCGGGGATCAGGGTCAGGGGGAAGTCGCTGTCGACGACGACGGGATCGGACACGGGCAGACATTCGGGAAAGGCCTTGAGCACGAGCGGCTTCCGGGCGGCCACCAGAATGGGAAGAACGTCCGAAAGCATTGCCAGCAGGTTGCTGATGCCGACTACGAGATCCTGCGTGTCCCGTTCCTGCATCGGGAAGAAGTTCCAGAGGTTCATCTCGCTCGCCTTCCCCGCCGCTATATTAGAGAGGAGGGCCGGGACGTGCGCTAAGTTGAGACGGGTAAGCACCGTGTTTGTGATGAGGTTGACGTCATAGGCCTCGAGGTTGGCCATGCCCTCCATTGTTTCATGATATGAGCCGGGCACGCGCGAAAGTGCGTCGTGGACCTCGCCGGGTCCATGGACGCTTATGAAGAACTCGTTTACGCCAGCCCTTACGAGAGTTCGCAGGTACGCGGGGTCGCTCAGCCTCCTGCCGTTCGTCTGTATCTGAATCGTCTCGAACCAGCCGAGGCCGGCGGCGAAGGCTACGTACCTTTCCAGTTCGGTGAACGTCGTTACCTCGGCGCCGGATAGTATCAGGCGCCTGCATCTGCCGCTGCTTGCGACACCGATGACGAGCTTCTTGAAGAGGTCGAAGTCGATGGCCGGCAGCTTCCCCTTTATGGGCGTCAGCATGCATATGGCGCAATTGTTGTTGCATTCGTACCAGAGGGGAATGACCGTATATTCGGACAGAGAGATCCTATTCATTTCGCACCCGTTGGGCGTTTGAGCGGCCCTCCCGCCGGCCGGGCCCGGCCTTTCCCGGATCAATGTGTCTCCACGCCGAAGTGGATTGTAAAGAAGTCCCGCCCCTCCCTGTCGGTTCCGCCCGACAGGTGGCCGAACCTCTTGGCCTTCATCGCCTCGAAAAAGGCCTGGAACCGCTTTGGAGGGATCCGATAGTGGTCGGCCATCCTCTTCAGCATGGGGTAGTACGCTTCCAGCCGAAGACCGGCCGCATACGTGTTGATGTCGAAGGATTTTCTCGGGTTCCCCTCCTCGACGGTTTCCACATAGAGGACGCTCCGGGTGACGCGCGAGGTTGTATCTACGATGCCCTGCGCGATCTCGACGGACCCTTCCGCGCCCGGTCCGTGAAAGGCAAGGGACAGTTTCTTAATGATGTCCTCCGGCGTAAAGGAAGGGTAGCAGGTATACCGGGCAAGCGCGCGTCGGGCGCTGTCACGCGGGTCCCACTTGAAGCCGAGGTACAGGAGGAACGGATAGTATTTGTTCTTGAAATTCAGCTCCAGGTAGACCTTGTAAACGTATCCCTTTTCATTTTCTTCGAAGCCGAAATGGACGAGGTTTGTGTCGGGCAGGTTTTGCAGGAGCGGGGCCCAAAAGGCGTCGGGCAATCCGAGATCGCGGAACACGTCGAGTATCTGTTCGCGAGGTGCCGCGTCCCTGTGCAGGGACAGAAGAAATCGGTCGGTAAGAATGATCCCTGGTAAGACCTTGCAGGAGCGCTCGAAGCCGAATTCGACGCGCAGGCCGCTGACGAGCCCGAGGAGGAGCTCTTTTTCCGGAGCCGGCCTTTGCCCGGGCGCCGCGAGCGGGTCGGTCTCAACAGGATCGAGGCCCAGCGGCCCGTGGAGCGCTTCGTGCCTGTGAATTGTATCGCGCAGGACGAGGGCGAGCCTCTTAACCATGAAAGGCGTCAGGACGATGCGGCCAAGGAGGTCTACGGTCACTTCCCCGTCCTCTGGGGACGGCCGGCCGGCTCCGAACACAATCGCCGTCTCCTCCCGGCCCATGTCTACTTGCGTCCAGTCTGCTTTGAAGGACCGCGCAGCCGAATCGCGCCACGTGACGCGGTCCTTCGTGCTCTTCCGGGGGACTGGCGCCTCGCCTGCCCGGTCCTTTATGCCGGTCCGCTCCATACCTCTTCGTCCGCATATATTATCACATACCTTGCCGGCCGTTATCATGTAAAATCTTCCCCTTCCGTTCCCGTAGCTGAGCATCAACATGTTTGCCGTCATAACGAGCAGCGCGAAGAGCGTCACTGCGAGGTACTTCGTGTCGCTTCTCCGTGCAAGCTATATGACCCGAATGGCGGCAGGGGGTGTGGATGAATACCGATGCCGAGCGTGGTCAGCCAGAGGGGCCGGTCCGAGAAGAGTCCCGGCTGGTGCGCTCGAGCAGGTCAAAGAAGTTTTTTGCCCGTAAGATGCTTTTCCGGTACAGGAATTGTCCGACAAATCCTGGACCGCACCTTTGCCGTCATCTGGACAAAGCGCCTCTTTTTTCGCCTTGTTCGCGACGGTAAGAAACCTATTGATAACGATTGACTCTAACAGTATAAGAAAACTGTAGCGTCGCCCCAGAGCGGTCTGACACGTAACAAAAGCCCTATAAATTTAAATAGTTAAATGGTAGGCGCGGCGGGTGTTGAACCCGCAACCTCTACCGCGTCAAGGTAGCGCTCTCCCGTTGAGCTACGCGCCTACATTATCAGAAGATAAGTATTAAAACAGGAAGGTCCTGCCCATGTCAAGGGCTTGCCCTATAGCGATCCGAGTTGCCTACCCAGGCACTTAAGGGACCAGGCATTTGAAGGGGCCGGAGGAAATTTCGATGGCGGGGCACCCGCACAGCGGGTCGCGCGTGATCGAGGGGTCGCCGACCGGAGCATAGTTTAATGCTATGTGAGGATCGCGCGGACCCGAGAGACAGGGCAAAGGCGCGGACCGGGAGCGCTCCGTCGGCCCGCCTTGCGGCGGGCTCAAGGAGCGCAATAAATTGTGTTTCACTCCTCTCCGGGAAGCCCGGCCACGGGCCGGGCTTCCAATTAACCCGGCCCCCCTACGAAGCCGCCGCCCGACGCTTCTCTCCCTTGCGCTGGAAAACCGCGGCGCCCTTCCCGTCCACGTCCACCGTGATCGTATCCCCCTCACGCACCTCGCCCTTCAGGATGGACATTGCGAGCTCGTCCTGGATCTTCCGCTGGAGCAGCCGTTTCAGCGGCCGGGCGCCATAGACCGGATCGTAACCCTCCTTGGCGAAGGTCTCTTTCAGCCGGTCCGTGAATTCGAGAACGATGCCCTGCTCGGCTGTCCTTGCCGCCAGGTACTTGAGTTGGAGATCGATTATCTTCTTCAGGTCTTCCTGCGTCAGGGGCCTGAATATGATCTGCTCGTCCACACGGTTGATGAATTCGGGCTTGAACGTGGCCCTGACCGCTTCCATTACCCGGTCCCTCAAACGGTCGTAGTTTCCGGCCACCGCCTCATTGGTGATGTACTGGCTGCCGATGTTCGACGTCATGATGATGACGGTGTTCTTGAAATCGACCGTCCTGCCCTGGCCGTCCGTCAGGCGCCCGTCGTCGAGCACCTGTAAGAGGACATTGAAGACGTCCTGGTGCGCCTTCTCCACCTCGTCGAGGAGCAGGACCGAGTAGGGTCTCCTTCTGATCGCCTCGGTGAGGTAGCCGCCCTCCTCGTACCCCACGTAGCCGGGCGGCGCGCCTATGAGCCTCGATACTGTGTGCCTCTCCTGGAACTCGCTCATATCGATCCTTACGATCGCCTGCTCGTCGTCGAAGAGGAATTCAGCCAGGGCCTTTGCCAGCTCCGTCTTTCCCACGCCGGTGGGCCCCATGAAGAGGAACGAGCCGAGGGGCCGGTTCGGGTCCTGGAGACCGGCGCGGGCCCTCCTGATCGTGTTCGACACCGCCCGGATCGCCTCAACCTGGTCGACTACACGCTGGTGGAGGCGGTCTTCCATGAGGATCATCTTCTCTCTCTCCCCTTCTAGCATCTTCGAGACGGGGATGCCTGTCCACTTCGAGACGATTTCGGCTATGTCCTCCTCATCCACCTCTTCCTTCAGCATCTTCTTGTCCGCCTGGAGTGCGGCCAGCTCTTTCTCTTTCTCCGCCGCCCCCTTCTCCAGGCCGACGATCGTTCCATAGCGGATCTCGGCCACCTTCCCAAAGTCGCCCCTCCTCTCCGCCTCGTCGGCTTCCGTCCGGACCTTGTCTATCTTCTCTCTTATGTCCCGTATCCCGGTAATGAGGACCCTCTCCTTCTCCCAGTGGCGCTTCTTCTCATCGGCCTCTTTCTTCAGGCCCGCCGCTTCCTTTTCGAGCTTTTTTCGCCTCTCCGCGGAGACCGGGTCCCGCTCCTTCTTGAGGGCCTCGATCTCGACTTGCACCTGTATGAGCCTCCGCTGGATCTCGTCTATCTCGGCAGGCACGCTGTCCATCTCTATACGGAGTCTCGAGGCCGCCTCGTCCACGAGGTCAATGGCCTTGTCGGGAAGGAACCTGTCCGTTATGTACCGGTGGGAGAGGGTGGCCGCTGCGATGAGCGCCGAATCCTTGATCCTGACGCCGTGGTGGAGCTCGTACCGCTCTTTTAGCCCCCGGAGGATCGCTATGGTCTCCTCCACGCTAGGCTCCCCCACACGGACGGGTTGGAACCGGCGCTCGAGGGCCGCATCCTTCTCTATGTATTTCCTGTACTCGTCGATCGTCGTTGCGCCGATCGCACGGAGCTCGCCCCTGGCTAGCTTGGGCTTGAGCATGTTGGATGCATCGACGGCGCCCTGTGCCGCGCCCGCGCCCACTATCGTGTGAAGCTCGTCGATGAAGAGGACGACGGAGCCTGCCGCCTCGTCGATCTCCTTGAGGACGGCCTTGAGCCTGTCTTCGAACTCGCCCCTGTACTTCGCCCCGGCAAGCAAGGCGCCCAGGTCGAGGGCGAGGATTTTCTTGTCCTTCAGCGTCTCGGGAACGTCGCCCTGCACGATCCTCTGGGCCAGCCCTTCCACTATGGCCGTCTTCCCGACGCCGGCCTCGCCGATGATGACGGGGTTGTTCTTTGTGCGCCTCGAGAGGACCTGCATCACCCGCCTGACCTCGTCGTCCCGTCCTATGACAGGGTCGAGCTTACCCTTCCGCGCCTCTTCGGTCAGGTCTCTGCAATACCTCTGAAGGGCCTGATACTTCTCCTCGGGGTTCTGATCGGTGACCCTCTGACTGCCCCTTATTTCTTTCAGTATCGCATATATGCGGTCCCTTGTGACCCCATGGGAGCGCAGGATCCTGCTGGCGGCCCCTTCGCTTGCTTCCGCGATCCCGATGAGAAGGTGCTCGGTGCTCACGTATTCATCCTTCAGCCGCTCCGCCTCGGCGGCGGCTGTGTCGAGCGACTTCTTGAGGGTGGGACCCATGTAGACCTGCTCTGCCGCTCCCTGGACTTTAGGAAGCTTCGAGAGGTCCTTCGCAACGTCGCTGCCGACAGCGGCCGCGCTCGCCCCCAGCTTCTCCAGGATAGCTGCGACCGTCCCTTCCTTTTCCTGAAGCAGTGCATAAAGGAGATGCTCGTTTTCCAGCATCTGGTGTCCCATCTCCTCTGCCTTCTTCTGGGCCTCGGAGATCGCTTCCTGCGCCTTTACAGTGAATTTATCCCATCTCATTTAAACTTTTCCTCCGTAACGCATTACATAACGTCATAATAATCCCTCCGGTCCGGTTCCGCAAGGAAGAAGGGGGGCAAAGGGGGGGGCGGGCGCGAAAAGGGCCCGGCCCGGACTCCGCACAATTGACTTTGGCAAGCCTATATGGAACAATTCACTATGGAAGAGGTACTCAGGTCGATAGCCGAGGGCGGGGAGCCGACGGAGGAAATAGTCGGCAGAGTTCTCGGTCTGCCGGAAAAAGAGCTGGAAGATCTCCTCGATACCGCGGGCAAGCTGAAGAGCGCCAACGCCGCGCGCTTCCTGGCTCTCATCTATCCGTCCCTTTCGGACAAGCGCTTGCAAAAACTGGTCAAGAAAGCTCTTTTCCTTCTGAAAACACAGGGCATACACGTAGAAGAGCCGAGGCCGACCGGGGAGTCCGTTCTGAGGAAAATCGAGACGAGCCGCGAAGCAAGGGCTTACCTGTCTAATTACGACGACCGGCTGACGAGGGTCCTCCTTGTCGCTACAGAGATGAAAAAGAACCAGTTTATCCTCAGCCATGGCGAGCTCCACTTTTCAGACGGCCTCACGGAGCTGAAAAGCATGACCTTGCCAAGGGAGGGGCTCGAAACCCTTCTGGAAGACTTTCTGAGAAGGGCAACGTCCCCAATGGTGGTTCAGCCCATATCGGCCCCGTATGCCGGTTACCTCGTGGAAGAGGCGGCCGGCTTGTCCGGAAAAGAAACGGGGGAGGCAAGGAGCATCAACCGGATTCTTGCGGCAGCGGAGGGCGATGTCAGGAGACCCGAGGACATCTATCTCCTCAATGGCGGCAGCGCTCCGCCCGCCTCGCTCGAGAACGTCTTGGCCCACCCCATATTCGAGCCTTTCTTACTGACATGGCCCGACATCGAGGGGGACGAGAAGAAGCTCCTCGAGGCGGTAAACCCGTCCATCGTTCTTCCGCCTTATCTGGCCGAGGAAAGAAGGCAGGCCTTTCTGGAAGACCTGGCAAAAGGAGAAAGGCTAGGCCCGAAAATCACCTTTTTCAAGAGAATGCTCGAGGACTACGCTTACCTCCTGCACTGTCTCAAGGAATACAGCCTGTTCAGGGGGCTTGTGGACCGGCTAAAAGAGCAGGCTTCGGTCGGAAAGACTTTTCTCTATTTCATCCAGAAGAGCTTCGGCAGGCTGAAGGAGAAAGGAGAGCGGCTGCCCGGCGTGATCGTCGATCCTTATTCGCGCAAGGCTTAGCCGCCGGCATCGGCATGCACGCCCGCTACATAGTAAAAGATAGCTTCTACAGAAAGGCAAAAAAGGAAGGATACAGGGCCAGAAGCGCTTACAAGCTCGAAGAGATAATACAAAGGTATCCCGCCATAATAAAGAAGGGCGACAGGGTGCTCGACCTCGGCGCGGCGCCCGGGAGCTGGATGCAGGTCGAGTCGGCCCTGGTCGGAGAAACGGGCCTTGTCGTAGGCCTCGACATCCTCTCCATGGCGCCGATAGCCTCTCCCAACGTGGTACTGAAGAAGGCGGACGTAAGAGAGATCGATCCTGCCGGACTGTTGCGCGAGGTGGGGATACCTGCCTTCGATGTCGTTACGTCGGACATCGCCCCCAACCTCTCGGGGATCGGGGAAGTCGATGACGCCCGGATCAACGAGCTCTACCTGGCCGTGCTAAGGGTCGTGGAAGAAGGGCTGAGGCAAGGGGGCAATTTCCTCATCAAGCTCTTCTTCAGCCCGGACTTCGCGCGGCTCGCGGCGGAGCTCAAACAACGATTTTCAAAGGTCGCGGTCTTTAAGCCGCAGGCGTCGAGGGGACGGAGCGGTGAGGTCTATCTGGTCTGCCTCTCGAAGCGGTGAGGCGGCCGGGCAAGAAGGACCGGCAATCGGGGTCAGGACTTGTGCCTCACGCGGCTTAGGGCGCTGAAGCGGCAGCGGGCTGCCCGTGGCGAACAACAGGATTGGCCAGTGTGCCGATGCCCTCGATGGTGCACTCCACTGTCTGCCCTGCCTTCAGAAAGACGGGGGGCTTCCGCGCATAGCCTACGCCCTCCGGCGTGCCCGTCAAGATGATGGTGCCAGGCAGCAGGGTCATGCACCTGGACAGGTAAGAGACGATCTGGCGGCAGGTAAATATCATGTTCGACGTGTTGGACGACTGCATCACCTGTCCGTCCAGCCTGCAACCGATGTTAAGGTTGTCGGCGTCCAAGTCCGTGACGATGGCCGGGCCTATGGGGCAGAAAGTATCGTGGCTCTTGCCCCGGGCCCACTGGCCGTCCTTGAACTGGGCCGTGCGGTTCGACACGTCGTTTCCGACCGTATAACCGAGAATAAAATCGGCGGCTTTGTCTTCAGGGACGTCCCTCGTCTTCTTGCCGATGACGATGACCAGCTCGGCTTCGTAGTCGATGCTGTCTTCATAGGACTCCGGCAGGACTATGGCATCGCCCGGGCCGCAGAGGGCCGTTGTCGGCTTCAGGAATAAAAGCGGCGCAGGCGGATAGGGTACGCCGGCCTCGTCGGCATGCCTTTTATAGTTCAGGCCGAGGCAGAGAATGTTCGGCGGGGAAACGGGCGCAAGAAGCTTTGCGGAGCCCATCTCCAGCAATCGCGATGTCCTTTTCAGGCCGGTGAAGGGCTCACCCTCACACAGGCAGATCGCGGCGCCTTCGACGATGCCGTACCGCGGCTGCCCCTCATGCATAAACCGCACAATCTCCATAACGAACCTCCTTGCGCCGGAGCCCTATCTTTTCCCCAACGGATGACTGCTTGCCCCCGAAAGCATGACGATATTACACCGCTCGATTTTCTGAAGTCAACAGTTATGTTCGAGCAGCCCTTCCCGGATTCCCCTCTCCGCAAGCCCTTCGGGAGGCGAAGTGTACGAAAGTGTACGAAAGTTGACGCTTTTGGTCCCCGGCAGCAGCCAAACTAATTGTTTGACATCCTCCTTCCCCGTCTGGTAATCTTCCGCTCGAAATACGAAAGAAGAGGTTTTGAAATGGATTTACTTTCAGCGGTTCTCCTCGGCGCGCTCAACGTCCCGGTGTTTCTCTTTTTTTGCCGGCTTTTCCAGAAGGCTTTTTTCAGGAAGCACCGCGATTTCTGGCGGTCCCTTCTAGCGTGGAGCTTCGACCCCCACGGTTTCTTCGACAGGGAATCACGCCACAACCACCTGGCGGTGCTATTCCTGTCCCTTTCGGCCGCCTGCTGCGTGTTCCTAGTGCTCGTCGAATACGAGCTCGCCTACAGGTTCGTCGATAGCCTGCGGAGCTATCAGCCCTTCCAGGCGCTCACGAAACTGTGAGGCGCTCACTCAGCCCCTTTCTGTGCTATAATATCCAATCTTTGCGGCTTTTTCTTTAGCTGAACAACCTGCATCGGGACCAGTTCAAAAGAGAAAGGGGGAGGCATGGGATTTCCAGAGTACAGGCCGAGGCGGCTCAGGAGAAATGGAAAGCTCCGGGGGCTCATCGAGGAGCACGACCTTTCCACGCGCCACCTGGTCTATCCACTCTTTATCAAGGAGTACGGCGAAGGGCGTACGGCTATACCGTCGATGCCGGGTATCTTCCAGCTCTCGGTCGATATGGCACTGGCGGAGATCGAGGAGGCGATCGGTCTTTCCATCCCTGCAGTGCTGCTTTTCGGCATCCCTGGCCGTAAGGACGAGACGGGCAGCGGCGCCTACGATGAGAACGGGATCATTCAGAAGGCCTTAAGGGAAATCAAGAAGAGGTTCGGGGACGAAGTGCTAGTCATCACCGACCTCTGCCTGTGCGAGTATACGAGCCACGGCCACTGCGGTCCGGTGAGGGGAGGCGACGTCGACAACGACGAGACGCTCAAAATCCTGGCCATGGCGGGACTCGCCCAGGCACGGGCGGGCGCCGACATCGTAGCCCCTTCCGACATGATGGACGGCAGGGTTAGGGCGGTGAGGGAGGCTCTCGACGGAGGCGGCTTCTCCCATGTCCCTATCATGAGCTACGCGGCCAAGTACGCGTCGGCCCTTTACGGTCCTTTCAGGGACGCAGCAGAATCGACGCCGCAGTTCGGCGACCGCAGGAGCTACCAGATGGACCCCCCGAACCAGAGGGAGGCGCTCAGGGAGATGGAGCTTGACGTTGAGGAGGGGGCCGATATCATTATGGTGAAGCCGGCCATGTTCTATCTAGACGTGCTGGCTCTCGCCAGGGAGAGGATCAACAGGCCGCTGGCCGCATATTGTGTGAGCGGGGAGTACACGATGATACAGTGCGCAGCGGAAAGGGGCTTCCTCGATTACAGACGGTCGGTAACCGAGCTTTCGACCAGCATCAGGCGGGCCGGCGCCGACATTATCATCACCTATTTTGCGAAGGACCTCGCGCGATGGATGAAAGAAGCTCCCCTCTAAGAATGATCGCGTGGGAGCTGACGAGGAACTGCAACCTTAACTGCGTCCATTGCAGGGCGCGGGCAAGCGCCGGGCCCCACGACAACGAGCTTTCCCTTGCGGAATGCAAGGGGATCCTCGACGATATAGCCTCCTTTTCCTCCCCGACCATAATCTTGACCGGGGGCGAGCCTCTTCTCAGGCCGGACGTCTATGACATCGTGTCCTACGGTGTATCGAAAGGGCTGAGGATCGTAATCGCGGTGAACGGGACCCTCATCGACGCCGAGACAGCGCAAAAGCTCAAAAGCGCCGGCATACTAAGGGTCAGCATGAGCATAGACGGCGCCGATCCGGACAGCCACGACGCGTTCCGGGGTGTTTCCGGCTCCTTCGACTCGGTGATGCGGGCAGCCGGGTATTTGCGGGAGGCCGGCCTCCCCTTTCAGGTCAACACTACCGTCACCAGGCTCAACGTGGCAGACCTGGCGGCCATATACAAACTCGTCCGCGACATGGGCGCCGTTGCGTGGCACGTCTTCCTCCTCGTCCCGGTAGGCAGGGGCGAGGGGCTCAAAGGGGAGGAATTGAACGCCGCAATGTATGAAGACGTCCTTAACTGGCTTTATGAGGCTGAAGAGGAGAATAGGATCGAGATGAAGGTGACCTGCGCGCCCCACTATTACAGGGTAGTCACGGAAAGGGGCGGCGTGCCGAAGAGCGCGGGATGCCTTGCGGGGAAGAGCTTCCTTTTCATATCCCACACCGGCATCGCCCAGCCATGCGGCTACCTCGAACTGGCTTGCGGCGACGTGAGGAGGGACGGCGTGCGGAAGGTGTGGGAGGGCTCCAGCGAGTTGGCGTCCATCAGGGACTTCCGTCTCTACAAAGGCAAGTGCGGGCGATGCCGCTACCTGCGCATCTGCGGAGGCTGCAGGGCGAGGGCCGGCGAGCTGAAAGGCGACTTTCTTGAAGCTGAGCCTTATTGCTCTTACGGATCGGAGTGAAAGGAAGGGAAGATGAAGAGGGTTTTTCTCGTAGACGGTAATTCTTACGTGTATCGGGCCTTTTTTGCGACGCCCTACCTTTCCAATTCGAAGGGAGTGCCCACGAACGCCGTCTATGCCTTCATCAACATGATAAAGAAGCTGATTAACGAGCAGAAGCCCGATTACATGATGGTCGTCTGGGATTCCAAGGCACCGTCTTTCAGGGCGCAGTTATCGCAGGAATACAAGGCAACTAGACCTCCCATGCCGGGCAACCTGAGCCTCCAGTTCCCCTACGTGAGGGCCATCGTCGGGAACATGGGCATAGCAACGATCGAAAAAGAGGGCTTCGAAGCGGACGACGTGATCGCCACGCTCGTGCGAAGGCTCGCGGGTGATGATGCCGAGATCTACCTGGTGACTAGCGACAAGGACATCATGCAGCTTGTGGGCGATAGGGTCACCATAGTCGACACGATGAAGAACCTTGTGATGAAAAGGGCGGAGGTGGCCGAAAAATTCGGGATCGAGCCTTCCCTGATCCCTGACCTTCTCGCCCTTTCGGGCGACACCTCCGACAACATACCGGGCGTTCCCGGCATCGGGGAGAAAACGGCCAGGGAGCTTATTTGCGCCTTCGGCGGCCTGGAGGGGATATACGGCCGCCTGAACGAAATAAAGAAGCCTTCGGTGAGGCAAAAGCTCGCCGAGAACCGGGACAGGGCAAATCTGAGCAGGCAGCTTGCCACCTTGATCTTCGACGTGCCTATCGATATCGGCCTTGAGGACATGCGGCTTCGGGAGCCCGATCTTGGAGAGCTGCGGCGGATATTCAGGGAGCTTGAATTCACTTCCCTCGCGAAAGAGATCAGGGTGGAGGACACCTCGCAGCCGCTGCTGGAGGCATCCTGCCTCGGCGATGTCCTGGGCGACAGGATATCCATACTCGCCCGTATCCAGGGTCGGTGCCCCTACGACGTCACCCTGGAGAGGCTGGCCGTTTCGAACGGGAAAGAGGTCTTTACTTCGGACAAGATCGATGATCTCTTCCAGGCAGTAAGCGCGGCAAAAGAGGTGGCAACCCACAACCTCAAGCCCGTTTACCTGGCGGCTACGAAGCAGGAGATCGATCTTCACCCGGCCTTGTTCGACACCATGCTCGCCGTCTACCTCATCAATCCAGGGAGAAAAGACTTCGCCATCGATAACATAATGAACGAGTTTCTCGATCGGGAAGTAAACGGCGACAGCGCAAGCGTGCTTGCCCGCTGCGCGATCCACCTTGAGGAACTGAAAGGCGCACTTACGGAAAGGCTCGACAGTTTGGGCTTGCGTCGCCTCTTCTTCGAGATCGAGCTTCCCCTCGTCGAGGTCCTTGCCCGAATGGAATGCTTTGGCGTAAAGGTAGACAGGGGGGCGCTGGCGGCGCTCTCCCGCGATTTCGACGCGAGGCTGAACGGCATTGTCAGCCGCATCTACGAGAGCGCCGGAGAGACCTTCAATATAAACTCGCCGCCGCAGCTCGCGCGGATCCTCTTTCAAAAGCTGAACCTGCCGCCGGTAAAGAGAACAAAAACTTCCTTTTCAACCGACAACGAGGTGCTCCAGACCCTCGCGGACCTTCATCCGCTACCGGCCCAGATGCTTGAGTACAGGATGCTGGCTAAGCTGAAGAGCACGTACGTCGACAGCCTGCACACGCTCATCCACGCGGCCACGGGTAGAATCCACGCGGCCTTCAATCAGATGGTAGTCGCCACCGGCCGGCTGTCTTCCAGCGATCCCAATTTGCAGAACATCCCCATAAAGGGGGTGGAGGGCAAGAAGATAAGGGAGGCCTTCGTGCCGGAAGAAGGCTTTCTCTTCATGTCGTGCGATTATTCGCAGATCGAGCTGCGCGTGCTCGCCCACGTATCCGGGGACGAGCTCCTCATCGAGGCCTTTCGGAACGATCAGGACATACACAGCAAGGTGGCCCAGGAGGTTTTCAGGGTAGATGCGGACCACGTGACGCCCGCCATGCGGAGGACCGCCAAGGTCATAAACTTCGGCATAGTCTACGGCATAAGCGGATATGGGCTGTCGAAAGAGCTCGGAGTGGGTCCAAGGGAGGCTCAGGAGTACATCGACGCCTATTTCGACCGCCACCGCGGCATCAGGGCCTTCATCGACAGGACGCTGGAGGAGGCCCGCGCCTGCGGTTTCGTAAAGACCCTCTTCGGAAGGATCAGGTATATACCGGAGCTCGCGAACGCGGACGTAAACGTCAGGCAGTTCGGCGAAAGAACTGCTGTGAATACGCCCATCCAGGGTACGGCGGCAGACATCATCAAGATGGCCATGGTCAATATCTACCGGAAGATGAAGGAGAGAAAGTCCCGCTCGCGCCTCATCATGCAGATTCACGACGAGCTGGTCTTCGAGGTCGCCCTAGAGGAGGAGCGCGAGATGGAGCAGCTTGTTAAACACGAGATGGAAAACCCATGCGCCCTTTCCGTGCCGCTCAAGGTCACCGTGGGGAAGGGGCGGAACTGGGCCGAGGCCCACGATTAGCCTTCAGCAACAGGACCGACTGCAGCTCTGCGCAGACGATAAATACGAATACCGAATAGTAGAGCCAGAAGAGAAAGGCGATGAAGATGCCGTAGGCCCCGAAAACTACCATGAGCCTGCGGACTTTGAGGGCGTAATGCTTGAAGAGGTGACAAAACAGAAATCAGGGCTTGACAGAGGGTGCGGTCAATGGTACAGTCTCATCCGGCATGCGACAGGTTTGCATTACCGCTCATCACGATTGCCTACTGTAGACTCGCCACATCGCCTTTTTACAGGGCAAGACCCGAAATCCATCCGATGCGTCGAACCTGACGAGGATTGAACGAGTAGAGTTCTTAACAAACGGCAAGACAGGGCCGGGCCGCTGCCGATGGCAATGGCATACCATGTGTACGACTTTCATTTTCGTAAGGTCTTCGCAGTTGGTCGTTAACGGACCCATCCCTGCAAACGAGGAGGATTCATGCTGATCGGCAAGATCGATGTAAGGGCAAGGGAAAAGATACTGGTAACAATCCGCGACGTGAAAAAGACGAGAATGATCGACGTACGGGTTCATCATACGATGGAGGACGGGGAGCTGTTGGCGACACCCGCCGGCATATCTCTGTCAGAGGACCAGATAGACTCGGCCGTTGATTTGCTCCGGGAAGCCAAAGCAAGAATTGCCGAAAAGAAGTAGGACCAAAACCCGGGTACGCCCGGTTATTGGATGCGGGTGTCGATCGGCACCGCATTCTATCTAAAAGAAAGGAGTCATGCACATGGCAGAGGGGACGGTGAAGTGGTTCAACGATTCAAAGGGGTTTGGGTTCATTTCGCAGGATGACGGCAACGACGTTTTCGTCCATCACACCGCCATTCAGGGTTCGGGCTTTAAATCGTTGTCGGAAGGCGACAGGGTCGAATTCGACATCGTGAAAGGACAGAAGGGTCCGGCAGCCGGGAACGTGCGAAAGAAGAGCTAAGCGAAGGGCATGTCATAGACTCCCTGGCCGCCCGAAAAGCTGGAAACCTCGCGAAAGAGGAGCTTCTTGAGATACGCACGAAGCTCCTCGACTTCGGCTCCGACCTGCGTTTCATGCTGCAACTGAACGAGAAATGTCTCGAACAGCTTATTGTTGCGCTAAGGATGCGGCCGGAGAACACGGCGTGACTGCAAGAGCGACCTATCCCGTGCGCCGTCCGGCTACAGGCAGGGCAAAGCATTGACTGCGTCCTATGATAGGTTTATAGTGTGAGTCAAGTAATGAAGTACTGACCAGGAAGCCCCGTATTCCGCCCTTAGAAGCTGGTCCGGAAGCCTTCCCGCCGCAAGTCGTCGGTCATTTTTTGCTTCAGCTACTAATTTCTTTACAAAGAAGGTGCTACATGAGTTTTAGTCTATTCAAACTTCATCCTAAAATAGCCGATAGCATTAAGACCCTTGGCTACAAGACCCCGACCCCTATCCAGATGCAGGCGATCCCGCCAGTGCTCGCGGGCAAAGACGTCATGGGTCTTGCCCAGACCGGCACCGGCAAAACAGCGGCTTTCGTGCTGCCCGTGCTGCAGCGCTTGCTTCCCCGTCCTCGCGGCAAGGTCCGCTGCCTCATTGTCGCTCCGACAAGAGAACTCACCCAGCAGCTCCACGTGTCTATCGAAGAACTCAGCAACAACACGCGGCTCGCGAGTTGCGCGATTCACGGTGGTGTGGGTATAAACCCGCAGATCCAGAAACTGCGCGCCGGAGTGGATATCGTCGTCGCGTGTCCCGGGCGCCTGCTCGACCATCTTAAACAAAAGACGATCGATCTGGCGAGTCTGGAAATCCTTGTTATCGACGAGGCGGACCGAATGTTCGACATGGGTTTTCTGCCCGATGTCCGGCGGATCATAAAACAATTGCCTCTCAGACGGCAGACGCTGATGTTCTCCGCGACTATGCCTGACGACATCCGGATGCTGACGGATGAAGTGTTGCGTGATCCGGTCACGATAAAAGTAGGTCATACCGTTCCGGCAGGCACCGTGTCCCATAGCCTGTACCCGGTCGAGCAGCACCTGAAGACGGAACTCCTCATGGAGCTCCTTAAGCACACCCACGCAGGGTCCATCCTGATCTTCACCCGCACCAAGTACCGGGCAAAACGCGTCGGGCAGCAGTTAGAGAAGGCAGGGTACAAGGCGGCCTCACTTCAGGGGAACCTGTCGCAGAACAAGCGGCAGGACGCCCTCGACGGCTTTCGCAATGGCTCGTATCGGGTTCTGGTGGCCACCGACATCGCTGCACGCGGCATCGATGTGTTGAGCATATCCCACGTCATTAATTATGATATCCCCGATACTATCGATGCATACACGCACCGCATAGGGCGCACCGGCCGCGCTGCCAGGGAGGGCGACGCCTTCACCTTCGTCACCGGCGAGGACGAGCCCCTGATCAGGAAAATCGAACAGGTGCTCGGAGCGAAGATCGAGCGCCGCATGCTGAAGGATTTTAACTACAAGAAATCGCGACCTGCACAAGATATCGAATTTGCGCGCCCGGCCCGCGAGCCGAACCGCCGCGGGAAGCAGACCCGCGCGGGCGCGACTAGCCGGACCGGACCCAAGACAGGCGGCGCCGGACGTCCAGGAATGATCCGAAACAAGGCCCGAAGAACAAGCACCACGGAGGTTGCGTGATCATCGTACCGCGATTAATGCTCTCTCCACTCGCCCTCGACGAATCGTTATGCATGGTAAGTCACCAATTGCAGGTGCCTTTCCAAACGGTGAGATGTCCTGGGACAGTCTACATGACCAGGAAAAGCGAGTAAAATGGCCTGCTGAGGCGTGTACACGTCCCCGATAAAGAAGGACGACAGGAAGTCGGACCGAGGGGCATCGCGCCAGACTTTACGCTGCCCCCCTCAGGGCGCTTTCAACCGTGTCGGCAAGATCGGCTATCGACAATGGCTTCATACCGAACCAGCGGACACCGGTTTCCCGTGCCCTTGACTGTTCCTGCCCATCCAACCCGGCGAGAAGAACGATCGGAATGTCGGAACGCGTCTTCAGGAACCTTTTTACGAGCAGTAATCCTGAAATATCCGGCATACCGATATCGGTGATGATCAGGTCGAACCGGTAGGGGTCATGGGAAAAGACGGTAAGGGCATCCTCGCCGTTTGTTTCCGTTCGAACCACGTGCCCCTTGTCTTCCAGCATCGTGATAACTGCCTCGATTATCGTCCGGTCGCCATCCGCAAAGAGAATTCTTTTGCCCATCTTTCCCTTTCGCAACGGTTCACCGCCCTTTTTATTATGCGTATCCGTCTTCCGCTATGCGCCCCCGCCCCTGGCGGACCCTGTAAAAAAGGCGCGGTTTTGCCCGCGCCTTCCCAATATCCGGCATCAACCCGTATGTCGCGGTTTTGCTTGTTCCACAATCAAAATGCGCGCAATACGTCCATTACCGCCCAAAGCTAGTAACGCCATCCACTTCCTCCGCCCCCGCGCTTTCCGCCGAATCCTCCGCCGCGGTTTTTGTCCGCCCTCGGCTTGGCTTCGTTCACGTTCAGGTTGCGGCCGTTGAGTTCCTTGCCGTTGAGACCGCTTATAGCGGCTCGGGCTTCGGAGGATTCCGGCATTTCGACGAAACCAAACCCCTTCGACTGGTTGCTGTACTGATCCCGGATCAGGTTTACCGACGCGACCTGGCCGAACGCCTCAAAGGCCTTCTTCAGATCTTCGTCCGTCACGCTGTAAGCCAGGTTGCCCACGTAAATGTTCATATCTTCTCCTTAGGGTTAAAAGTGTGAAAGTTTTTTACTTCCCGCAGCCGCCACAACTCCGTCGGTCCGCTGCCCGTTTTCCTGATCGTCACACGACAAAAAAAATTCCAGACGCCTTTTTCTGGCTCTGGAATAATCCCGAAACGCCGTTAAAAGCACGAAGACCAGCAGCTGTTAATATTATGAGGCTCCGGAAGGTCTTTGTCAAGCACATACTTGTGCTGCTCCATCTCCCCTCTTTGGAGCGACATCTTTGCAGTTTTCTCTTGAAACCCGGCGGGGAAAATGGGAAGCTATGGGGCTTCGATTGGGTTTCCGTCTATTTTTCTTAAGGATTGCTCTCTCCGAGCTAAGTTTCTTGTCCCTTGGAGTTTTTGTGTTCTTATCGCCGACCCTGCCGCCTTTGACTATCAAGGAGAAACATATTCAGGCGCCCATTGTGCAAGGCGGCATGGGCATCGGTGTTTCGCTCTCTCCCCTTGCTTCCAGCGTTGCCCGGGAAGGGGGACTCGGCATTGTCTCGAGTGCCGGCCTTGACCGGCTGCTGTCCCGGCGGTTGAAAAAGAAGATCGGCACATATGAAGCGGTGCGTGAAGAAATGTTGCTCGCCAAAGAGAAGGGCGGGGTTTCCGGCATCAACATAATGGCGGCTATTGCGAGGGGCTACGAGGACTCTGTAAGGGCGGCGATAGACGCTAAAGCCGACGTCATCATATCGGGGGGCGGTCTTCCTCTGACCCTTCCGGGGATCAAATCGCCGGGGGAAACCGCGCTCGTTCCGATTGTCTCTTCGGCCCGCGCCCTCACCCTTATTTGCAGGAAATGGGAAAGGTACGGCTACAGGCCCGATGCCGTGGTGCTCGAAGGACCGCTGGCGGGCGGACACCTCGGGTTCCGGTTCGACGACATATATCTGGAGTCGAACAGACTGGAGAACCTGTTCCCGCCTGTCAAGGAGACCGCGATTAGATTCGGCAACTTCCCGGTCATCGTCGCCGGGGGGATCTATTCCCATGACGACATTATCCGTTTTTTGCGTCTCGGCGCCGACGGCGTCCAGTTGGGCACGCGTTTTCTTGCGACGGAGGAGAGCAGCGCCTCCGTCTTGTATAAACAGGCCGTTGTGGATGCAACGCGGGAGGACATTATCGTCTCGCGAAGACCCGGGTCCCCCTGCGGCATGCCTTTCAGGGTCCTGCGGCACGCTCCCATGTTTGTGAGTGCTCGGGAGAAACGGCGCCGTCCGCGTTGCGACAAGGGTTACCTGCTTTCCAAAGGCGGACAGGGGAGCTGCCCGGCTGATAGCGAGAACGGCGATTGTTTCTGCATATGCAACGGGCTTCTCAGTTCGGCAGGCTACAATCCGTATGAGGAAGAACCCCTCTACACGGTAGGGGTAAACGGTTGCAGGGTTGACAAAGTGCTCTCGGTCAAGGAGCTGATGGACGAGCTGAAGGGCATTGCATGTGTCGGGCAGTGCGAGGAGGACCCGGGGATGCCGGATATTAAAGGCAGGCGGAAGCTAATGCAAACAAGTCATGCCTGAGAGGAGCGGAAAAGGCCGGGAAGAATGAAGTGCAGACGCCCAAGAACGGCTCGTGCAAATTCACTTGACTTCGGCTCCGGGTTATGAGATAATAATTTCAAAGTTTACGTTTTTGCCGTACTAGGGGCCGCAAAGACATCTGAGCTTTGTGGCTTTTTTTATTGCCTTGCGTAACCTTTCACTCTACGAAAGGAGGTAGAATTATGACAAAGGGAATCGTAAAATGGTTCAACGAGTCCAAGGGCTTTGGCTTTATTGCTCAGGACGACGGCGAAGACGTTTTCGTTCACCACACGTCGATCAGCGGCAGCGGTTTTAAGTCTCTGTCCGAAGGTCAGGCTGTCACATTTGACGTCGAAAAGACGCCAAAAGGGCCAAGAGCTATAAACGTCGCAGCTGCTTAAGCTCGCAAGGGGCAAGACCCCGGGAAGGGGTCTTGCCCCTTCACCTCCATATCTTTTTTTGTGTGTCTCGCACGACATTGCCGGCGGTCAAATTGAAAGGTAAGGAGTAAAGCCGGCGGCGATTGCAATTGCGGAACAGGGGAAAAAAGCCGTTGCAGAAGCGCGACGCCCTGATTGAGGCAAGACCTATGTCGGTCCGTCTCTTCTCAAGTCTCAGCCTCCATTGTTGTCCCATGAAGGAGAAAGCCGATGAGACGACAAGCAAGGGTAGTATCCGACAACTTCATTGAAATCGAGAAGAAATTTCTAATCTCGAACATCGATGTATCGAAGCTCCCCGATCACCGTGAGACGGTCATCGAGCAGACATTTCTGCGGTCATCGGAAATAAATCTGGACAGACACATAAGAGCCGAAAGTTGTCACGGCGAGGTACGGTATTACCTCGTGGAAAAATACCTGACGTCTCGGCCGGTCATTGGTTTCAAGAGAAGGGGAGAGATCGGGAAACAGGCTGGGTAGAGCATTAAATGAGGACGCCGTTGCGGGAGGCGGGGAACTGAACGGTACCGCTTCCCGGGTCGGATCCCATAATCAAAAGGAGCATTTATGCTTATAGGAAAGATTAACGACAAAAACAGACAGAAATTGCTCGTGACGATCCGGGAGGTCAAAGGCGTCAAAATGATGGATTTCAGGCTTCATCATACGGCGGATGACGGCGAACTGATAGGGACTCCTGCCGGAGTCTCTCTTTCCCTCGATCAACTGGAACAAGCAATTGAGCTGTTTCAGGAGGCGAAGAGGGTAATTGCCAAGCAACAGTGAATCCAAAATGAATAATATCGGACAGCGGATTGGGGAACAATCGCGCTGCAGAGATCGGTTGGAACGGGAAGGATAGCGTGCCGTCCGAAGATAAAAAGCCTCAGGAGGATTTGACAGACAGACTTCGAGCGCTGTTCGGGCTGAAGACTCCACAGAAAAGGAAGGCCCGTCTGCCCCCGAAGACCCATTTCAGCATCTGGTATTTCCTGGCGGCCATCCTACTTATTATGTATTTGCAGCAACACTTCGTTTCTTCCAAGGTGGAGACCATCTCTTACGGCCGGTTCAAACAGAACCTGGCAGCGGGCTTGGTGAGCAAGCTGACAATAGGCCCGGAAAGCATCTCGGGAACCCTGAAAGGAAAAGAAAACAGACCGGACCTTCAATTTACCACTGTCCGGGTCGATGATCCCGGTCTCGTCAAGGAGCTTGACGAGAGCAAGGTAGATTATTCCGGACACTTTGACAGCAAGTTCCTCGGCGGCTTATTGATGTGGGTGCTCCCGCTGGGCGTTATGCTCCTCATCTGGCGGTTTGCCATGAAAAAAATGGGGCCGGGCCAAGGGGTCATGTCTTTCGGCAAGAGCAAGGCCAAGCTTTTTGCGGAGAGCGAGACGAAGATCACCTTCGAAGACGTTGCGGGGATCGATGAGGCCAAGGAAGAGCTTCTGGAAGTGGTCGAGTTCCTCAAGATGCCTGACAAATTTCAAAGGCTAGGCGGGAGGATCCCCAAAGGGGTGCTCTTGGTGGGGCCGCCGGGGACCGGAAAGACCCTCCTCGCGAAAGCCGTGGCAGGGGAGGCAAAAGTCCCTTTTTTCAGCATCAGCGGGTCCGAGTTCGTGGAGATGTTCGTTGGCGTCGGCGCGTCCCGCGTGCGCGACCTCTTCTCCCAGGCAACCGGCCAGGCCCCCTGCATCATCTTTGTTGACGAGTTGGACGCGTTGGGGAAGGCCCGGGGGATGAACGTCTTCGGGGGCAACGACGAGCGCGAGCAGACGTTGAACCAGCTTCTCGTGGAGATGGACGGGTTCGAATCGAACAAGGGTGTGATAATCATGGCCGCCACCAACCGACCCGAGATCCTGGACCCCGCACTTTTGCGTCCCGGGCGATTCGACCGGCAGGTTCTGGTCGACCGTCCGGACATAAAGGGTCGGGAAGCCATTCTGAAGATCCATTCGAGGAACGTTCTTCTGGGCCCTGATGTTGATCTCGGCAAGATAGCGCGCCTGACCCCCGGCTTTGTAGGCTCCGACCTGGCGAACCTCGTGAACGAAGCCGCCCTTTTGGCTGCCCGGAAGGATAAGGAGGCGGTTGGACCTTCGGAATTCGACGAGGCCATCGACCGGGTGGTCGGGGGACTGGAGAAAAAGAACAGGGTCATGAACGCGCAGGAGAAGGAGATTGTGGCCTTCCATGAGTCAGGACATGCAATTGTGGCCGAATCCGTGGAGCACGCGGACCGGGTGCACAAGATCTCGATTATCCCCCGCGGGATCGCGGCGCTCGGCTACACCCAGCAGCAGCCCACTGAGGACAGGTACCTCCTCACGCGCGCGGAGCTGCTCGACCGCCTCGCCGTACTCCTGGGCGGCAGGGTCGCGGAGGAGCTGGTGTTCGGGGATATCTCCACGGGGGCCCAAAACGACCTGCAGCGGGCCACCGACATCGCCCGGTCCATGGTCGTGGAATACGGCATGAGCGACCGCCTGGGGCTCGTCACCTACGAATCGCCCCGTCGGCCCATGTTTCCACCGGAGGGCTATTCACCGAACAAAACTTACAGCGAAACGAAGGCGACCCAGATCGATGAGGAGATCTCAACCGTAATGGAGCTGGCCCACCAGAGGGTGCGGAACATCCTGTCGGAGCGCCGGCCGGTCCTCAATGACCTCGCGCTTCTCCTCTCCGAGAAGGAAATCGTGCAGGGGCAGGAGCTGCGGGACATGCTCGCCTGGTCAAAGCCCTAAATGTTAACGGAGGCGGAAGGTGAGGGGTGAGGGCATCTACGGAAGAACCTTCTGCCCGCTTCTCCTCTTTCCGGTTATCGCCTATCCGGCACCTTCCGTAGAATGAACCGTGATTTCTTCGTAAAGGACTGGAAGGAATCGATTGAGCTTGTCTCAACAACCTTTGTCCTATAGAGCTCGTATTGCCCCTCGAACATCGCGTCGAGTCGAATAGCATGATGGATTATGATGAACGTGCCCGATTCCCGGGCGGCCACCTTTGTCATATCCGATTGGTCGATATTGCAGATAAACGCCCCCTCGTCGGTAGTCAATTGCGCTGCTACCATTTTCGATTCTACACTTTTACTCTCGATCACGAACCCTCCTCTTGTTGACAGTAGCGTGGTCTCGTTTCAAAAATGCAGGACTGCCCAATACGTATGAGAGGGCACGGAGGCCTGCACCCCGGAAAGGGTAAAAATGGCGGGATTTCAGACGGTGCTGTCATTTCGCGTCCTTCCGAGGTGAGTCGTCGCCTATTGTCGATGTATGAATGACATAGTATACCACGTTGGCCGCAATTAAGAAACTGCGCTCTGACGAGAAAGATTGTCTTAATGAGATATGGTACCCCTATCGGCCAAATCCCGAGGCACAATCGACTCGGGAGATATTAGACTGATATTTTGGCTCGAAAAAGCGTATACTATTAACACAAAGGGCTAGTGTTGCCCTCCTCTCTTTGCTGTAAAAAAGAGATTGGCTAAAGAAGGCTGTATCATTAGCGATTCTTAACGATGTTTCAAGCGTCACCAGGCTAAAGGACCAAAACATGAACAATGTAGCAGAATTTATCGAGATCAGACAGGGGATCGAGTCCCTCGCCAAAGAGATTGCCGTCCTAGTCGAACGGAAAACAATGCCTGAATCGAAGGTCAGGCTAGACAAGGCAGCCGAACTCCTGGCAAAACTCACGGCTCTCGCGGATAACGATGTCCAGGAAATTGCGGTTGGCCGCTTGACGAGGCTGCTAGGCAGCCTTGGACTGAAGGTCGAGGCGTTGCGACGGGTCGTCAAAAAGCGGCCGATCTCTTAGAGCTTCTCGGGTTTTGCACACAACTTCCAGTGGTTTTTGTGGCAGGGGCGACGGAGACTCGTGAAATGAGGAAACGCCGCACCTGAATCATATCGGGCTGTTGTACCCGTCCCTTTCGTATTCCAATATTCGTTTTGCCGAAGGGCAGGAAACGATTGGCAAAGCGAGAGGAGAGGCAGCTTACCTCCGTGCTGCTATTAAAAGACTCATAAAAGCACGTTACATAAACTGCAAAGGCGTTAAGAAACGTGTATAATGGACATGGATGCCGTGATGAATGGAGACAATAATCCGGATTTGTCTCTTCTCCACCCTGAATCCCCTTTATTATCAATATCTGGAGCGCATCTCCGTTTAATGGGATCCCGGCAATAAAGGCCCAACGGCATTAGGGAAGAAAGACCGACGGACATACGAAGGGAAAGAATTCTGATTGCGGCCGGGGTTGATGACTGGGCCTACAATTAAGAAAAAGGAGGTTAGAAATGGTACCCGCTTATCTTTTCGTGATAGTGGTAATCGTTGTCTTGCTCGCAAGCGCAATAAAGATCCTGAAAGAATACGAAAGGGGCGTTATCTTCAGGCTCGGGAGGGTTTTAGGCAGCCCGAAAGGGCCTGGGATTATCTTCCTCATCCCCATAGTTGACAGGATGGTGAAGGTGAGCCTCAGGACCGTCGTGCTCGATATACCTCCACAGGATGTCATCACAAGGGACAACGTGACGATCAAGGTAAATGCCGTCGTCTTCTTCAGGGTAATAGATGCGTTGAAAGCCATCATCGATGTGGAAAACTTCCTTTACGCGGCGAGCCAGCTCGCCCAGACGACCTTGAGAAGTGTCCTCGGCCAGGCAGAGCTTGACGAACTCCTCTCGAAGCGGGAAAAGATCAACGAGCGTCTTCAGGAGATACTGGACACCCACACCGAACCGTGGGGGATAAAGGTATCGAACGTTGAGGTCAAGAACGTGGACCTTCCCCAGGAGATGCAGCGGGCCATTTCCAGACAGGCCGAAGCCGAGCGGGAGAGAAGGGCGAAGATTATCGGCGCGGAAGGCGAATACCAGGCTTCCACAAAGCTCTCGGAGGCCTCGGATATACTATCAAAGAACCCGATGGCACTCCAGCTCCGCTACCTGCAGACGCTGATCGAGATATCGACGGAGAAGAATTCGACCATCGTATTCCCTCTGCCCATCGACCTCATAAAGTTCTTCATGGATAAAGTGAAGCAGTGAAGGCATGACCCTATGTGAATAGCAAGGAAGGCGCACCCCGCCCAATGACTGGAAGATAGAATTCTCAAGGAACAGGGGGGCCCTATGAAGTTGTTATTGATCTCACCTTCCAACAGACCTGGGAGGAAGGTACTGAAAGCCATCAGAATTCCTCAGTTGGGCCTTCACATCCTGGCTTCGTTAACACCCGACGATGTTGACATCACCGTGATGGACGAACAGATAAGAGAAATAGATTTTTCCCTCGATTTCGATCTGGTCGGGATTACCTGCATGACCGCGACAGCAAACCGGAGCTATGAATTGGCCGAGAGATACAGGCGGAAGGGCTCGAAAGTCGTTCTCGGCGGGGTCCACCCCACCATACTGCCGGAAGAAGCCATACGGCACGCCGATGCGGTCGTCTTCGGCGAGGCGGAAGGCTGTTGGGCGGATGTTGTCGATGATTTCAGAAAGGAGCAACTCCAGAAGTTTTACCGTGCGCCCGCCCCCGATCTTTCAAAGTACCCGGCCCCCCGGCGGGGTCTGGGCATCGATAAGACGCTCTTCAACTGTGTGGGCCTTGTGACGACCAGGGGTTGCCCGTACTCCTGTGAGTTCTGTTCGGTGACGGACCTATACGGGGGGAAGATCAGGCATAGACCCGTTTCCATGGTTGTCGAGGATATCAAACAATCAGGCTCGAAGACATTCCTGGTCCTGGACGATAATGTCGCTGGCCACCCCGAATACTCCAAACAGCTCTTTGAGGCGCTCATACCGCTGGGTATCAGGTGGGTAGGACAGAGCTCTATATCCCTCGCGAAAGACAGGGATATACTGAACCTGTGCCGCCAATCCGGCTGCGCGGCCTTATTCTTCGGTGTTGAGTCCGTATCTCCGGCAAGCCTTGCGGGAATGAAAAAATCTCTCAAATCCATAAAAGAAACAGAGGAAAGCGTTAAGATTATCCAGGACCACGGCATTGCCTTTCATCCCTCCATTATTCTGGGGTTCGATACGGATACGGATGCTGTTTTCGATGATACCCTCGCGTTTCTTGCGAGGACCAAGCTTCCTACCATGGCTCTCAACGTGCTGACTCCCTATCCCGGGACACGGATACACCGCCGGCTTAAGGAACAGGCACGGATCATATCCGATGATTGGAGCCATTACGATCATCATACAGTCGTATTCAAACCAAAAAACATGACGCCCCAGGAACTGGCCGAAGGGCACCGTTATGTGCAGAAGGAGTTCTATTCCTTCTCCTCAATCCTTCGGCACATCCCTTCTCTTCTGGCTGTGACGCCTGTGGACTTAAGGCGTGCCTTAGTTTTCCTGTTACTCAATTTTGCAGGCAAGAGCGTCGCGAAATACATTGACACATCGCTTGATTGGGCCGATAACAGGGAAAAATGGCGTGCTCCTGAGATACGGGAAAATGAAGCCGCCACAGGCGGCGCACCATCTGGGCTCACCGGCCGTTGACTATGTTATGCGCCACATAAAGTTGAGGACTTCCCATCAAGGTCCTATATTTAATGGGTATTCCTGGAGATGATACTGCTGAAAGAATGATGGCCTAAAGGCACGATGGCGAAGATGGATCACCGTATCCGTTCCTCTCTGGTCGAGAGATATGCGAAAGAGTTGGAGGAGGTAACCTGCTACACAAGAAATAGGGCCGGGCCGAACTCATAGACAGTATATTTTCGATGCCAGGTAGCCGGCGAAATCTGCGGGCCTGTATCGTAAAGATGATGGGGAGAGTATTATGCGCAAACGGATAATGAGTCGAAGCTCGAAGGAGTCCCTACCTACCGATCAGGGCTGGGTGGATTTGGAGCGTCTCGCGCAGGTCGAGATCACGTCGGAGGAGGCGGGACACCCCGTGGAGTCGGCGCTCACAGCGGGCGGCGGGCCGGGCTGGCTGGCTGGTGCTGCCGGGGAACAGACGATTCGACTGGTGTTCGACGAGCCGCTGCCAATCAGGAAAATTCAAATAGTATTCGAGGAAGAAACGAAGAAGCGGACCCAGGAGTTTGTGCTGCGATGGTCCGGGGATGCCGGTCGATCTTTTCGGGAGATTCTGCGCCAGCAGTACACTTTTAGCCCGGGCGGCACTACATGCGAGGTCGAAGAGTACGACGTCGCTCTGAATGGCGTGACGGTGCTCGAGCTGAGGGTTATACCGGACATAAGCGGGGGAGATGCCCGGGCGTCGTTGGCCCGGCTGCGGCTTGCGTGACTCCGGGCCATTTTCAACCCCATTTTAAGCCTCAAACGGCCGGCCGGCCTTTGATTTTGGCCTGCCCCTGTGGTACAATGTGGGCACTATGGTAGGGAATTTACTCAAAAAAATAATCGGCACTAAGAACGAGCGGGAGCTGAAAAGGATCGCGCCTCGCATCGAGGAGATCAATGGCTTCGAGGAAAGGATGCGCTCCTTCTCTGACGAGCAGCTTAAGGGGGTTACGCCCCTTCTAAGGGAGCGGCTCGGCAACGGGGAAGAGCTCGATTCGCTCCTGCCCGAGGCCTTTGCAGCCGTGAGAGAAGCCGCGAGAAGGACGATCAACATGCGCCACTTCGATGTCCAGCTCGTCGGGGGCATAGTGCTCCATGAGGGGAAGATCGCCGAGATGGCGACCGGCGAGGGCAAGACCCTTGTGGCAACCCTTTCCGTCTACCTCAATGCTCTTGGTGGAGAGGGCGTCCACGTGGTTACGGTGAACGACTATCTCGCAAAGCGGGATGCAGAATGGATGGGACCTATCTATTCCTTTCTCGGCATTTCGGTGGGCGTTGTAGTGCACGGTCTCGACGACCCGGAACGCAAGGAGGCCTACGCCTGTGATGTAACATACGGCACGAACAACGAGTTCGGCTTCGATTATCTCAGAGACAACATGAAATATTCCCTGGACGAATTCGTCCAGAGGCCGTTCAACTACGCGATTGTCGACGAGGTCGACAGCATCCTCATAGACGAGGCCAGGACGCCCCTCATCATATCGGGTCCAGCCGAGGAGTCCACCGACAAATACTACAAGATCAACAGGCTCATCTACCAGCTCAAGAAGGAGGCGGATTTCAAGGTGGATGAGAAGGCCAAGAGCGCCTATCTCACGGAAGAAGGCGTGGCGAAGATCGAAAGGATCCTGAAGGTCGACAACCTGTACGATCCGAAGTACGTCGAGTTCCTCCACCACATCAATCAGGCCCTGAAGGCGCATCACCTCTTCGCCAGGGACGTCGATTATATCGTGAAGGACGGCCAAGTCATTATCGTCGATGAATTTACGGGCAGGCTTATGCCTGGAAGACGGTTCAGCGACGGCCTCCACCAGGCCTTGGAGGCGAAGGAGAACGTCAAGATCGAGCGGGAGAACCAGACGCTCGCCACCGTGACCTTCCAGAACTACTTCCGCATGTACGCAAAGCTCGCGGGCATGACGGGCACGGCAGACACGGAGGCGATGGAGTTCAGGAAGATATACAACCTGGACGTCGTGGTAATCCCCACCAACCGGTCTCTTATAAGGACGAACTTTCCCGACGTAGTGTACAGGACCGAGCGGGAGAAGTTCAAGGCCGTCGTCGGCGAGATCGACGATCTTTACAAAAGGGGAAAGCCGGTTCTGGTGGGAACTCTCTCTATAGATAAATCGGAGCGGCTGTCCGAGATGCTCAAGAGAAAGGGCATACCTCATCATGTTCTTAATGCGAAGATCCACGAACGGGAGGCTGAGATCGTCGCACAGGCCGGAAGGTACAAGGCAATCACCATCTCGACGAACATGGCCGGAAGGGGGACGGACATACTCCTTGGCGGCAACCCCGCTTTCCTGGCCCGCATGCTGGCGAAGGGCAAGGAGGACAAGGAGACTTGCACAGCCGCCCTCGAAGAAGCCAGACAAATCTGCGAGAAGGAGAAGGCGCAGGTCATTGCGGAAGGAGGGCTCCACATCCTCGGGACGGAACGGCACGAATCGCGCAGGATCGACAACCAGCTGCGGGGCCGCTCCGGAAGGCAGGGCGACCCTGGCTCATCGCGGTTCTATGTCTCCCTCGAGGACGAGATCATGCGCATCTTCGGCTCCGACCGCATTTCGCCCCTCCTCGGCAAGCTGGGCATGGAAGAGGACATGCCTATAGAGCACCGCCTGATCACGAAGGCCATAGAGAACGCCCAGACCAGGGTGGAGGCGCACAACTTCGACATACGAAAGTACCTCCTCGAATACGACAACGTGATGAACAAGCAGCGCGAGACCGTCTACGGCATGCGCAAGGAGATTATCAACGACGGCGACATGAGGGAGCGCATAGTCGACCTCGTTGACGAGATAATAGAGGGCTTCGCGAACGAGTATGCGCCTGAGAAGGTCTACCCGGAGGAATGGGACATCGCCTCCCTCAAGAACCGGACCTACGAAACCTTTTTCTTCCACATCGACATCGGCGATCTTGACTTCAAGTCGATCACCCAGGCGGGTCTTGTCGAGAAGGTAAGGACGGCGGTGCTATCCGCGTACGAGGCAAAAGAGAAGGAATTCGGCGAGGTGCTCCGGAACATAGAGCAATACCTTGCCCTGAGCTCCCTGGACGGCCATTGGAAGGAGCACCTCCTTTCGCTCGACCACCTGAGGGAGGGCATCGGCCTTCGAGGCTACGGACAGAAGGACCCCTTAAGGGAATACCAGAGGGAGAGCTTCGACCTTTTCCTCGATATGCTGGACAGGGTCAATCAAGATACGGTGCAGAAGGTTTTTGCCATCCAGCCCGCCAGGCATGAAGATATGAAGCCGGAGGGACCGGTGATTTTCTTTAACAGGGGCGAAGAAGAAACACCCGCCCAGTCGGGGCGCAAGACAGGCAGAAACGACCCCTGTCCGTGCGGGAGCGGCAGGAAGTACAAGAAGTGCTGCGGCAGAGGTTGATCTATTGAAGGGCGTACGGTTCTCAGGCGTAGCGTCGGGGATTAAGGCCGAAGGGCTCGACCTCGGTCTCGTCTCTTTTCGGGAGGCCGTGCCCGTCGCCGTCCTCTATACGCGCAACAAGGTCAAGGCGGCCCACATCCTTTACAATAAGAGCAAAGCCGCCGCCCGGGTGCGCGCCCTCCTGGTGAACAGCGGATGCGCCAACGCCTGCACGGGTCGCGAGGGGGTGGAAGACCTCTCGGTCATAGCGGGGCGGCTCGCAGGCCATCTCGGCATAGCAAAGAAAGAGGTCCTCTTTGCCTCGACAGGGGTAATCGGCAGGCGTCTTCCGGTGGAAAAGGTCGTTGCCGCTCTGCCGGGGCTCTTAGCCGGGCTTCACGAGGAAAACCTCGGTATCTTCGCCCGTTCCATAATGACGACCGATACGTACCCGAAAATCGTAGAGGAGACCTTGCCGGGCGGGGCGCATCGCCTTGCGGGCGTCGCGAAGGGCGCCGGCATGATGAACCCGCTTTTTGCAACGATGCTCGCCTTTGTCTTTACCGACTACCCCATCGATGGCGGCAGGCTCCGCCGGCTTTTGCCGGCCCTCGGCAGGCAGAGCTTCGAGCGCATCAGCGTTGACGGAGATACAAGCACTAACGACACGGTCATGGTCTTTTCCGGCGGCGAGGACCGAGACGCCGACGTCGGTCCTTTCAGGCGTGTCCTCTCGAGCGTTATGAAGGCCCTCTCGCTCCTCATCGTCAGGGACGGGGAGGGGGCCACTAAAGTCGTCCATATCACCGTGAAAGGGGCGAGGCAAAAGGCGCAGGCCGAGAGCATAGCCCGCAGAATTGCCGTTTCCCCCCTTGTCAAAACTGCTTTCTTCGGGTGCGATCCCAACTGGGGCCGGATCATCGCTGCAGCCGGAGACGCTGGCGTGCCTCTCGATCCGGCCAAGGTCGAGATCGCTATTCAGGGGCAGGTGCTTGCGCGGGGAGGGGTCGAGATGCCCTTTTCCGAGGACCGGCTAAAACAGCTGATGGATAAACGCGAGATCGAGCTTGTAGTCGACCTCCACGTAGGCAGGGCCGGCTACGACATTTACACGTGCGACCTAACGTATGACTACGTCAAGATAAACGCCTCCTACCGCACCTGAAGGTTTGCGCTCAAATCCGTCTCCTTTGCCTCGCAGCCTCGTAGGCCGATGCGGCAAAGGCGGATGCCACGTTTAAAGATGAAAAAGCAGCGGTCGTCGGTATCTTAAGGAGGAGGTCGCACCTCTCCCTGGTGAGCCTTTTGAGCCCTTCCTCGCCGCCGAAGACCAGGCACAGGGGGACCGTAAGGTCTGCCTTGTAAAGGTCCATGTCCGCCCTCTCGTCGAGGCCGAAGCAAAAAACGTTCCTTTTCTTGAGTTCTTCTATGTGCCGGGCCAGGTTCGCCACGCGGCTTATCCTGATGTGCTCGATCCCCCCCCTTGCGACGTTGATGACCGTACCGGTCACGCTGCACGCCTTATCGCGAGGGATGAAAAGGGCGTCGAGGCCGAAACATGCTGCAGTCCTGATCACATTGCCCAGGTTCTGCGGGTCGTACACGCCGTCAAAAGCCGCAAAGAACGGTTTCCCGAGGGAATGCACCTCTCCGAGGAGCGCGTCCGGGTCGGCATAGGTGAATTCCTCGGTCTCAAGGCAGATGTGTGATCTTACTTCCCTGAACCGCCTCCGGAACTGCTCCCCAGAGACAACCCGCACCGACACCCCGGCCTTTCTTGCCTCCTCTATGGCCCCCGCAGACGCCCCCTCGTGCCCCGCCTCGACCCAGAGCCTTGCGGCCCTCTCAGGATGGGCTCGCAGCTGCTCGATAATGCTATTCCTGTTGGCCAGATAGGGCATCGGCTATCTGTTCCTCCACAAAGGCGAGCGTTTCCACGGGGTCTTTCGCGGCAAGCACGGTCCGCCCAAGCACGATATAGGTCGCCCCTTTCCGGATCGCCTCGCCAGGCCCGGCGGTCCTTTTCTGGTCGTCCTTCGTATCCGAGATTCTCACGCCCGGCGTAACGATTACGAACTCCGTACCGCACGACTCCCTTATCAGGTCTATCTCCTGACCTGAAGCAACGACCCCGTCCAGACCAGCCTCTTTCGCTAGAAGAGCGAGGCGTCTTGTAAGCTCCCTCGGCGACATCCCGATGCCCATCCTCTTCAATTCCGCGTCATCGATACTCGTGAGCACGGTAACGGCAATAATGACGGGCCGTCTGACCGCTTGAGTTCCTGCTGCCTCTTCGACGGCCTCTCTCGCCTGGGCCATCATGGCAAAACCGCCTGAGGCATGGACGTTGAACATGTCGACGCCCAGCTTTGCAGCCTCGACGGCCGCCTTCGAGACCGTATTGGGGATATCGTGGTATTTCAGGTCAAGGAAAACCTTTGCTCCCCGGTCCTTCAGGAAATCTACGATCTTGGGGCCGCAATGCGTGAAGAGCTGCTTGCCCACTTTGAACATGCCCACGTGCCCTCCAAATCGGGAGACCAGTTCCTGTGCCTCGCGGAAGTTCTCGACGTCAAGGGCCAGGATCATCCTTTCCTTCGCGTTCATATCTTCCACCTCAAGCTCGATTGGGACTCTTTCCGCTCACCATCTGTTTTACTTCTTTTTTCAGGTCATGTAAAGGAAGGACGACTGGCCCGGGAGCACCCGGAAGGGAGGCGAAAGATTCCTTCCGGCTCACTTTTGCGGGGCCTTCCCATATACGTCCGGCGCGTCTTTCGAGCTTGATTTGTTTAAGGAAATCTTTTATTGTTTAATGACGCCGAAGTGGTGGAATAGGCAGACGCGCCGGACTCAAAATCCGGTGGGGCTCACACCCCGTGCGGGTTCGATTCCCGCCTTCGGCACCACTTAACTATCTGATAATAAAGCGGTTTTATCACTCCTCAGACCCTTCTGGGGCGACGCTCTAGTTTACGGATGTTATTTTTGTGCTTGATTTTGGTGGTTTTCATGGACGCCAAGATCGTCCTTTTTCTGCTTACATCATGATGTGCATAGTGCTTTTTCAGCATCTCAGGGGAAACGCAAAGCAGTTCACCTATCTCTTCAAAGCCGAGACCCATATTAAGGAGGATGGAGGCGACGCTGTGTCTCGTGACGTGATACAACTTGACCGAATCCTTAATGTTGAGCCTCTTTCTGATGGACCTCCACAATCTTCCCGCCGCATCCTGGCTGTATGCCCCGCCGGTTCTAGGATTAGGGAACAGCCATGCATCGGGATGTGAGTTCCTGACCCTTTCCAAAATATAAGCCGCCAGTCGGGGGCAGTCGTCAGGCATGATCGGCAGGTCGCCGACTTTCCCTTTCTTGGCGGGACCATCGACCAAGACGTTTTTCGAAAAGTGTCTACGGTTCACGGTAATGGACATATCATTTAAATTAACATCCTTGCATAATAGAGCGCGAGCCATACATGGCCTGTGGCATAGTATAAGAGGTATTCGTACATTGGTTCTCTGCTCTCGCCTGCCAGCACTTCCTGCTCATCACGATCCACCCATTCAGGCATGTCAGGTGGCTGTACTTCTATTCTCGGAAACTCAGGTGGTACGAACTTGAGTTTTTTGCCTGCCCATATCATGAATGTGTTGAAGTCATCTACGTAATTCCGGAGGGTTTTCGCCTTCCAATCAGGATGACACTTCTTGAGGTGCTTTACGTACCTGTCGATATCGATGTCGTCAAGGGTATGCACTTCCTGATCCGGGAAGAAGTCTGCAGCCGCTTTTATATGTCTTTTATAGTCGGCTATAAAGCTAGGGGCAATGGTCCTTTCGTCAAAGAAGTCTTCGCTCAGGCCAGAAACGGTTCTTGACATGTACCCCTTCTGCTTGTAACGGTCGGGTCTGAATTTATTCGCACTGATGAGGGCGTCAATTTCCTTTTGCACGTCATAAGCCTGCTGGAACGAGGTCAACGGCTTCCCGTGCGACTCGCAGTACACCTTATCCCACCTTCTGCCGAGGTCCAGGTAGTACTTCCCCGGCCTTACGTTGAGGTGGTCCGGGCATACCTGTGCGCTAATGCGGGTAGATATTGACACCCCCACCAAGAAAAGGTTTGAAAAGCTGGGCTAACTAAAATTGCCGCAAATGTTGCGTGCAAAGTATCTGGTTGTCTTTAGAGAAAACGTACGAAGCAGAGATGGGAAGACTTTTCGGACTTAGACCGGTTTACCGGGTTCCGGAATAAATCTTTCCAGCTCCTCTCGCCAGGTTCAAAAACCACTATTTCAATCTATTCCATATTCCTTCCACCGTTTCTCGGTTAACTCATCATTTTCTTTAGAGATTGTCACCGAAGATGGTGGATAAATGTCATTTCCCCATTCAGGAACCTTTTCGTAATCCCAATTCCGCGTGGCGTCAATGAGGACTCTGGCCCATTTTCCCGTTCCAAATCTAACTTCGTTTCTGTCTCTCACCTTCGTACTTGGGTCTAACACTGCACCAAAACTACCAGGAAAGATAACGATATCGTTTTCTTCAGCATTTACCCGATATGAAATTGCCTCCTCAACAGACCTTTTGTTCCAGATATCGGTATCATCCTCAACGACAATAACGAATTTAAACAGATATTGGGCTGCAGAAGATCCCCACAGGGCGGCAGCTACCTGTTTTGCATGCCCCCTGAAATGCTTCTTAATTTTTACTAAAGTGATCGGAACGGCACTAACTTCAATAACCCCCGGCACACCTTGAGATTCTAATATATTCTTTGCGACTGCAGATAGGCTCACCACCAGAACCGAACTGTCTTCGTTAGGATTCTGATAATTCATGCCTTCCAGTGTTCCCCGAAAGATAGGGTTATCCCTGTATGTTAGACAAGAAACTTTAATAATTGGCCTTTTGGCCGACTCTCCATAATAGCCGGTATATTCGCCAAATGGACCTTCCATCTTATAGTCCCCTGGATTCGGTGAGATATGCCCTTCTATCACCATTTCGGCATCGGCAGGTACTTCCAAATCCACAGTTTCACATTTGACGAGTTTCAGTGGTTCCTGCAGCAGACCTCCGGCTATTTTATATTCCTCCAGATCTCTGGGTAATGGGGTGGCGGCAGAGAAAACTATTGATTCATCGCACCCATATACGACCGCTACAGGCATCGGTTTGTTTAACGCCTGATATTTTCTATAGTGAATACCCCATCCTTGAGCAGGCACCAATAATACTCCGATTTCGTCTTTATCGACTATCATACCCCTGTAAAGCCCGACATTTGTTATGCCGGTATCCGGGTCTTTTGTTACAACAGCGCAGAATGTATTTATATACCTTCCTCCGTCGCGATCGTGCCATTTGGGGACAGGAAATTTATAGAGATCTATCTCCGACTTCAAGATGTTTTGTTTAACCGGTCCATCCTTGACCATTATTGGCTCTATCGGATTTTTGAAACGACTCCTTGCTACCTCCACCAGATCTCTCATTCGGATATCTTTTGGTAGGTCTAACATCAAGGCAATTCTGCTTTTTGTTGCAAGCCCGCCGGTAAATAGTTGAGTACAGGGACCATCTTTATAACCTTTTATATTTTCAAAAAATAGGGCCGGCCCTCGTTTTGTAAACACCTTTCTCGTTATGGCGCCAATTTCGCCCTGCCAGTCAACTTCCGCCTGCACATGTTTGAGTTCTCCTTCGGATTCAAGTAATTTCACCCATTCTCTTAAATTTTTGTAGCCCATATTCCCCTCCTCATTAATTTTTGATTAGTCTTCCACATTTCATTGAGAATCAAATTCTATACTTAATGTCGATGCACCTTCGTCCATATCTGATATTTCAACGTTGTTATGCAATTGTCATTCCTAAACTATCTCCCTTTTCGCACTTTTGCGTATCTCTTTGCCCCCATTTATAACTTCTGTTCAAATGACCAACAGTGGCACACTAATTGCATGTATCCAAGAACAATTTGGTTGAGGCAAATAATTTCCAACGAGTACTGATGACGGAAATAGATCGACGATGCAGAGCGGAAAGTGTGTCGGAGAGCTTTCTTTGCATTCTATAGGCAAAAATGACGCATACAAAAACAAGGAAGGTTCACGAGGGAATTGAACAGTTGAATTGGCAGCCCGCTTGCCCTCTGCAGTCGCCGGAGGGAACCAAATGAAAGGGAGGGGGGATGAGGGAATTTAAGAACATTTGCAAAGATGAATGGATTCCCACTGTCTGCGGTCGCTGTTACGCTAACTGTGCGATACGCGTTCACCGCGTGAATGGCGTCGCGGTAAAAATTGAGGGAAATCCGGAAAGCCCTATGGGTTCTCGGGGTGGAGTTTGTGCGAAAGGCCTGTCCGGGCTTCAGGTGCTCTACGATCCTAACCGCCTCAACGTACCCTTAAGGAGGACAAACCCGGGAAAGGGCTTATTTGTTGATCCTAAATGGAAAGAAATCACCTGGGATGAGGCCCTGACGGAGGTTGCCGCCCGCCTGGAAAACGTGATCAGCGATGATCCGAAGAAGCTTCTCATTCAGGCGACAACCGTGCGACCAAGCTTCATGATAGCCAATATTTTTCCACTCAAAATTCTGCTTGGCCAACCCAATTATTATCTGGGCGGAGGGGGCCTACATTGTGGTCAAGGTGCGCATGGAATTGCGGGGCTACAACATGGTTCATGGTCAGTAGTTCCCGATTTCAAGTACTGTAACTACGTGATATATTTTGGAGCGAATAAGGGTAGCGGTTCCGGCCATTCCGCAATGATAACTACCCGGCTCGCGGCCGAGGCCAGAGCCCGAGGCGTGAAGTTTGTGGTTTTTGATCCGATGTGCAACGAGGCAGGCGGCAAGGCCACAGAATGGGTCCCGATACTTCCCGGTACCGATGGCGCCGTCGCACTCGCCATGTGTAACGTTATAGCCAACGAATCGAGGCTATTCGATGACGTATTTCTGAAAACTAAGACGAATGCCCCTTATCTTGTGGCATCTGACGGCAAGTACGTGAGGGATAAAGATTCGGGAAAATGTATAGTGTGGGATGCCAAAGAAAAGGCCGTCATGCCTTACGATCATAAAGTGATTCCCACTTATGAAGCAGCATGTGAAATCGATTTTGCCTTGGACGGAGAGTACGAGGTCGAGGGAATAGCGTGTGTTCCGTGTTTTCAGTTGGTCAGAAAACACTTGGAACAATACACTCCTGAAATGGCATCGCAGATAAGCGGTGTGCCTGCAGATACGATTCGTCGTATAGCCACCGAATTTGCGGAAGCTGCAATGGTCGGAAGCACCATTAGCATCGATGGCAATAGGCTCCCATTCAGGCCAGCCTCCGCGGTCCTCTTTCGCGGCGGTGAGGGCCATGAGAATTCCTACCACACCTGTTTTGCCGTGTCGCTGCTCGATATGATCGTGGGCTCCGCCGATGTTCCTGGCGGCACTCTCGGATGGCCAGCCAGATGTCTCGGTTTTCCAACGACCGGCAAGCTTGCCACCTCTCCTTTTATGGGTAAGGATGGTTTCCTGGCGGTTGAACGTTTTGGTTCCTCCAGCGGGTCGATCAAGAGAAAAGGCCCGTGGCCCGAAAAGCCTCCGGAGCTTCGGGGTGATCCATCGATATTAGATATTTTTCCCGCAGCCCACTTCTCCTTCGTTTTCGCATCAAGCGACCAGGAGGAAATATGGCAGAAGATCGGGTGGCAAAACCGTATCGAGATGATGATTTCGTGGGGTTGTAATACGGTATTAAGCGTTGGAAATAATGATATAGTGGCGGAGACACTTAAGAAAATACCTTTTATCGTTGTGTCGGAATTGTTTTCCACCGAACTGGCCGAAGGCTTTGCCGACATTCTTCTACCCGATACCTGTTATCTGGAAATGGCAACGTGGGCTGAGGGCGCGGGCATGAACTTTAACTACCCGTTTGGCTCCGAGGACTGGACGTTTCAGATAACACAGCCAGTGGTTATGCCGGCGCATGGGAGAAGAGATTTTTTTAGCGAGGTTGTGCCGGAACTGATCGACAGGATGGGGAAGAGACAGGAGTACAACGCGCTGCTTAACGAACTGTATGAGCTTGATGAGCAGTACAAGTTGGCCTCAGACGAAAGGTTTCCCGCTCAAGAATTAGCCGACCGGGTACTAAAAAACTTTTTCGGTGAGGATCGGGGCTGGGAATGGTTTAGCCCGCGCGGCTTTTTCTCCTGGCCGAAGAGGGTGGAGGAAGCGTATTGGAGGTACTTTGTCGATTGCAGGGTCCATGTCTATCTGGAGTTTTTGATGGAAGCGGGAGACAGGGTAAAAGAGATCGCTCAAAAGACTGGCCTGGAGATCGACCTTAACCAGTACGTCCCATTGATCTCGTGGTTTCCATGTTCAATTCATCAGGACAGTAGTCCCGAGTACGACCTTCTCTGCTTTTCTTACAGGGATGTCCTTCACACCGGTTCTCATACGATGGAACAGCCCTGGTTGGATGAAATGAGCCAGTTAAATCCTTATACATACAATATTGCCGTTAATGCAAACTACGCCGAGGAAAGAGGATTAGAAGACGGCGATGTAGTGGAACTGGAGTCTATGAGCGGACGTAAGGTTAGAGGAAGTATTAAGGTGATGGAAGGAATACAGAAGCAGACTGTGAGCATAGCGGCATGCTCCGGCCACTGGGCCAAAGGTATGCCCATTGCGCAGGGTAAGGGGGTTAACTTTGATACCTTGCTTGAAATAGATTTAAAGCACGTTGATCCTATTTCGCTAAATCTCGAGACAGCCGCAAGGGTCAAGCTCAAAAAGGTAGAGTAGCACCCATATATTGATGCAACAAGTCGCCTGGTAACAAAAAGGGGCCCTTGTCTTGGCGCCCGAAGGATGCCTTAAGTGTCTATCTTCAAAACTTTCCGCACGTTTTCTTCAAAGATCTTATTCTTGTCCACCTCTGGGATGGTCATAGCCTCTATGGCTTCTATCGTTTTTCTCGTGTAGGTGTCTCCACACTCGGCATCATAGGGAAAATCGGTTCCAAAGAGGAGCCGATCCGCGCCAAAAAAACTATAGGCACACATAAGCCCGGGCGTATTACCGTAAATTGCAGTGTCGTTGTAAAAGAGCCTGAAATATTCCAGCGGACGTTGCGGGAGCTGTTTCGTGAACTTGACATTAAGACTCATCTCATACCACTCACAAGAGCCTTCAATCCGACCAGCCATAAAGGGTACCATGGCGCCCGCGTGGTGAGTGATCAATTTAAGGTTTGGCAGCCGAGCCAGTATCCCGCTGAAGACCAGCCGGGCCATGCAGAGTGTAGTTTCATAAGGCCATCCGAAACACTGATTGAGGCAATATTTTGAGCTCTTTTCGACCGTGTAATCTGGCATCAAATATTCCCGCCTCGGATGGATCCAGATAGGTAAATCGAACCGGGCCATCATTTCGTAAAGAGGTATAATATCGGGTGTATCCAAGGGCTTCGTTACGGATATGCTCCCGCCGAATCTTGGTGTTACCAGCAATATCCCTCGAAGATGGAGGTCCCTTATTGCCCTTTCCGCCTCCTTCAGTGCGGCGTCCATATCCTGAAGGGATAATATGGCGACTGCACCTAGAAACCTATCGGGATATTTTGCGACTAGCTCGGCCATTCCGTCATTGTATATCCTTTCAAGGTCAATAGCCGTCTGTCCGGATGCCACGAGATCCAGCGGAGGCCCAGTGGGGGTCAATATTTGACATAATCCTTCATACTTGTCCATTATGCGAAAGCGCTCATCGAGGTCCAAGAGCGTTCTTGTTGCCTCGGTGCCATTTATTTCTCCATCAAGCAAATCAATTAATCTCTTGATACCAACACGTTCTTTCAGGGCCGACCAATACTTTTTGGGTAAGATATGAGTGTAGCAATCAATCTTTCTGCTGGACATATTGCTTTACCTCCTCCTCAGATAAGGTTAGAAAGAGCCACCATATCGTAACTCGTCAGCAATCATAGACACCGGAGAGGCAAGAATGCATTCTCTGAGGACCGAATTGTATGCAACTTTTGTGCCGATCAAAAAACACAAGTTAAAATCTATCGCTATATTATATTTTTCTTGCTACAATAGGAACGTGTCTATTTTTTGGACACAATAAGCAGAAAGGAGAAACTATTTGATGAGCCGAATCAACATTATTCTGGAGGTGTTGGATGAGGCCGGGCTAACTCCCCTCATTGCCCGAGCGTTAAGATTTGTTTTAAGAAACCCCTATGATAGCCTCATTGTGGTGGACAAAGATGGAAGGGTAGAATTCATGGACAGAGGCTCAGCAAAACTTTTCGGATTGGACTCCGGCGGCATAAGAGGCGCTCGCTTCCAAGATTTATTCCCGGACTCAAGTCTACCCAGGGTCTTAGAAACGGGTATCCCTATTGTGGGAAGAGTTTTCGAAATAATGGGGCGCAGCGGGATCGGCTCCGCTTATCCGATTATTGCGGACGGCAAAATAATTGGTGGCCTCTCGCGGCTTACACGCTATTCCCTGGAAGAAGTACAGAATCTAAACAGGGAGATAAGTAGGTTAAAGAAACAGGTTCTGTATTTTAAGGAAAAGGTCCAGAACGAATATGATGCCATACATGTCTTCGACGATATCCTTGGCACAAGTTTTTTAATCAGGGATTCCGTAGAGACAGCAAAAAAAATATCTTTAATAAACAGCGACGCACTGATAACTGGAGAGAGTGGGACAGGTAAAGAATTGTTCGCGCAGGGCATCCACAATTTCAATAGCAGTGATAAACCGTTCGTGAAGGTCAATTGTCCCGCCATTCCTTTTGACTTGGCAGAATCGGAATTATTTGGTTACGAAAAAGGGACGTTTTCTGGTGCCCTGACATCCGGGAAGATAGGAAAATTTGAAGCCGCGAACAAGGGCACGATATTCCTGGACGAGATATCGTCCCTACCGCTTTCGATTCAAGCAAAGCTGCTAAGGGTTGTGCAAGAACGAGAACTGGAAAAACTGGGCAGTACTAAAGCAAAGAAGATAACCTTTAGGCTTATCGCTGCGACAAATAAAGATCTAAGAATCCTGGTAGAACAGGGAAAATTTCGGGATGATCTGTATTACAGAATAGCGAAAGCGATCATCCGTGTCCCTTCCCTCAGAGAGCGAAGAGAAGATATCCCTATATACCTGAATCATTATTTGAAAAAGCTGAACTTGGCATTTCAGAGGGAAATCGAAGGGGTAACGGACAAGGCAATGCTCGCCTTCATGGACTATGACTGGCCCGGAAACGTGAGGGAATTAATCAATATATTGGAACAAACCATACTTAAAGCCTGGAATAATAAGAAAATTGACGGAGAATGCTTACCGAACGAGCTTCTTTCAGTTGTCTCCCAATCAAAAAAAACGAAACCGGCACCTTATAACAGCGTCAGAGAAAAAATAGTAGATCAAGAAAGACGACTCATCATGGCCGGATTAAAAAGTATGCATGGTAATAAAAAGGAAACAGCACGATTCCTGGGTATGCCAAGGTCCTCTCTCTACAAGAAGATGAAAAAATATAACATTAAGATCTAAAGTGAAGGAAAATTTTCTCCGAAGCGGTTCAATAGTGGACACAATCCTTTGCGGTGAATCGTATCTTTTCTTAGTGATACCAGGATCTTGTACATTCTCATGTCACATGAGAATGTACACATCGTGGACACGCAGGGTCATGGAAATCGGTGTCTCTCTCCCACGCGGTCGATAGTGGTCACAAGCTTAATTTACGGCTAATCGTAACTTTCCTTCATTATAACGAGTGGTCCATTTATCCGGGGACATGTCCATTTTGTAGACACGCACGTCTATGGCGCGAATGAGACAGTCCCTTTATTCGCATGATCAGAAGTCTCCGAAGAATCACTACGTGTCGGAAATACAGGGACAAAAGAACCTGCGAGGGTCACCCGTTTCAGGGAACAGGGACCCTTCGGGACTGTCGGAGGACGCGCCTCATGGCCCGAGCTCCAGACGGCTCGATCCCGAGAAGGTTCGTGCCGTCGTGGAAGCCACCCTGCATACCATCCCCAAAGATGCGACCCGGTGGTCGACACGAACCATGGCGAAAGTGCAGGGCATCAGCCATGCAACTATACAGCGTATCTGGGATACTCACGGATTGCAGCCCCATCGCGTGGAAACCTTCAAATTATCCAAAGACAAGCGGTTCGTAGAAAAACTCACCGATGTGGTCGGCGTCTATTTAAACCTGCCGGACAAAGCGGTGATACTCTGCGTGGATGAAAAATCCCAGGTGCAGGCATTGGACAGAACGCAGCCGGGGTTGCCGATGAAAAAGGGACGCTGCGGGACAATGACCCACGACTCCAAAAGAAACGGCACTACTTGTCTTTTTGCCGCCCTCAATGTTCCTTTTCAAGTATCTGCTCTACCTTCTTAGTCCAGACAAAGGGTTTAGAGTCCTCGTTCTTATAACGAATATATTCCTCTATGGCAGCCACAAGCTCCTGTACGCTTTTGAAGATTCCCCTGCGAATACGTTTGCGTGTGATCTCCCCGAACCAGCGTTCCACTAAATTAAGCCGGGAAGAACTCGTGGGTGTAAAGTGAAGGTTGAAGCGGGGATGTTTTTCAAGCCATGCCTTTACACTGGGGTGATTGTGAGTCCCGTCGTTGTCGAGGATCATATGGATATCGAGACCCTTGGGTATTTCCCGGTCTACGGTGCGCAGGAACTTAAGGAACTCCGTATTCCTGCGGCGGGGGGTAGCAGGACCCGATGACTTTCCCTTTCAGGAATTGTTGTGTTATTGAAACACCGCACGAGGAACGGCGTAGGGTCTTTCCGTCAATGGCGATAATTCCTTTCGTGACCGCCTGTATGGCCGCCTCCACCCAGCCGAGAAAGGTCTGCTGGAATTCTTTGGGATTCGTGCTCGCAAAGATCCGGGCAAAGGTGTCGTGAGCGGGAATGCCGTGGGGGAGCTCCAGAAACTGCCGGAACCACTTCCTCTTGGTATGACCGAACTCCTCAATCTCCTCCCATGTATCGGCGCAGCAGATCACCGCGGCCAGTGCTATGGTGACAATATCAATGAGTTTGTGTCGTTTATTCGACTTCCGAGGTTCAGTAAGGTCCGAAAGGAAGTCCCCGATTGAGTTCCTGGTGTCCATGTATACCTCCATCTGAGAACGTTAATAATTTCAGGTTGTGAGCGACGAGGTTTTTACCCCCATAACCGTCGGCAGTAGACCCTCCCGTTGGTCGCCGGCTTTGAGCCTGGTGATGGCTCCGGCCGGCCGCACACCTGTGAGATGAAAACCCTCTCTATAGGCCCGGCGTCAAAGACTCTCAAAAGCCGCTATCATAGCAGGAGCCGTATGAAAGTGCGGGGCAACGGGTGAGAGCGCACCCGGATCTTGCACTTTTCTCTTGCAAGAACTCGCCTATTGGGGGAAGATGAAGCATATCATCACGAGTCTCGATTCACCCCACATGGAGTACCCGATGGAGGAAACCCTATAGGGGACGCAAAAAGCCACAGAAGTCCGGAAATGTTGAACACTGCTTGTCGGGTGAGACAGGCTCTTCCCGAATCTCAAATCGATGTCTGAAAGGGGTAAGGCTCATTCTTTCGTCGGTTTTGGGGGTGTGCAGGCCGTCAGAAATGAGGGCGAATTGAGCGTCGCCTATACAGGTAGAGAGTACATGTACCATCAAATGTCTAGATATTTATGCTAGTTAGGTGATTTCCAAATGCTACTTGCCCTGGGTCAAACCGTCATTCTCTCCTGAATGTCATCCATGGCACATTCATTGCATCAATTGTAGACAATATTATCGGGGGGAAAGCGATTATGACCGTAGCTGGTGGCATACTTCTCCTGGCGCCATTACAAACTGCGTCAGCGAAATGGTTGCTGCAAGGGGACGGTTGTTCTCCCTTTTTCTATCGCGACCAATGGCGAAAACGACGAGATTAACCCCGAAAAGCCGCTGGGAATACGGAATGGTGCAAAATCTTATCTTTAGCGAGGGACCACATGATAAGGGGAAATAAGTCGTCTGTCTTAACAAATGTTCGAGTCTTGGATTTGTCTCGGTTTTTAGCCGGACCGCTATGTGGAATGCTGTTGGCTGACATGGGTGCAGAGGTTATAAGGGTGGAGCCAATAGGGGGTGGGGTGGATAGAACGTGGGCCATATTAGGTCCAGACGGTGAGACCCTCACGTTTAAGATTCTGGGGCGGAATAAGAAATGTATTACGTTAAACCTATCCACCGAGAGGGGAAAGGCAATTTTCCATGATCTTGTTAAGAATTCGGATGTGGTCCTCCATAATTTTCCGCCTGGAACGACCTTAGCCAGTGAACTCAGCTATGAAAAATTAAGGAAGGTAAAGCCTTCAATTATTGTGTCTGCTCTTTCGGGTTACGGTTTAGATGGACCAGATGCTGAAGAGATTTGTTTTGATTTTGTGACTCAGGCCAGAGCAGGAGCGATGGTACTGAATGGGTTTCCTGGTTCCCCTCCGTTAAAAACGACCGTTCCTTATGTCGATTGCAGCTCGGGGATAGCAAATGCATTAGGTATTATGTTGGCGCTTTATCACAGGGAAAAGACAGGCGAAGGCCAGTTTGTCGGGACCGCCCTGTTTGATATGGCTTCTTACATCACTCAGCACGCAGGTGCGCTCATATACTTCACGGTATATGGTGAAACACGAACGCAAGTTGGTAATTGTGGTTTTGGGAGCTACATGAACTGCCTTAAGGCTAAGGATGGCTGGGTAATGTTTGTTACAGCTAGCAACGATATTTGGAAAAGATTTACAAAGGCTATCGGTAAAGAAGAACTAAATGACGATCCCAGATTCAAAAATGACATGGTTCGCGCCCTGAACGCACCGCTTATTGACCCGATAGTTCAGGAATGGGCTGACGAGAAAACAAGTGACGAGATAATGAAAACGCTCCAGGCTGCCCGTGTGGCCTGTGCCAGAGTAAATACCGCAGACCGTTTGTTGAATGACCCTCAATCAGTGGCAAGCGGGATGGTAGTTCATGTTAACTATCCGGACATCGGTGAAGTCCCCATACCCGGAGTTCCTGTGAAGCTCTCCCGGACTCCAGGGTCCATCAGGAGCCTGGCCCCTAAACTGGGTGAGCACAATGAAGAAATCTATTCCGGTCTTCTGGGGCTCAATGGAACAGAACTTTCTCAGTTACGCAAAGAAAAAATCATTTAAGGTGCCGACGATGAAGAGTGGGCTCACAGAGATTAAGCTGCGGGGATTTGGCGGCCAGGGTGTTGTCATGGCGGTAGAAATCCTCGCAGCCATCATGTCTAAGGCAGGTTACGAGATCCAGTCGTTCTCTCAGTATGGGGCTGAAAGACGGGGTGGTCAGGTGGAGAGTTATCTCCGGATATCAAAGGGGCCGATTGTCAACCATTCCAGGATCTATGAGGCCGATTATCTTGTCCTTACAAGCAAAGCACTCTTCAAAGAGGCTCAGATCATCCCGAACATAAAAGAGGGGGGCACTCTCTTCGTGAACGCCCGACGGGCCGATACATTTTCTTTGTCCGGCAGACACGTGGAAGTCGTTACACTGGATGCTGACAGCATTGCCGCACACCATGGGGTGATCCTTCCAAGCGGTATGCCCGTGATTAATACCACAATCGTCGGAGGTCTGATAGCACTATTCCCCGATGTCCCTTTTGACCTCGTCAAAGAGGTGCTGAAAGAGAAGGAGATTCCGGCGGTGGAAAAGAATATTGCGGCCGCCGAGGAAGCGTACCGGTATGTGAAAAAGCCCACGAAAGGTTTCCCCATAGTGCAGCAAGAAGGCGGAAGAGAGGCTCTACAACAAAAAGAGAACCCGGTGTTTCGACCCGGGGCATCGCCCTGTGAGGTCGAGTGTCCCGCGGGTGTGCCGGTGAGGGAGATTGTTACCTGGGTACGGCAGGGAAAAATTCACAAGGCATTAGTGGCACTTAAGGCTGAAAACCCTCTCCCGGGCATTTCCGGCCGGGCCTGTTTCCATCCCTGCGAAACTGCATGCAACAGAAATGAATTTGACGAAGCAGTCGCCATCAATGCACTCGAACGGACCGTCGCTGATCGGGCCCGAAATGTCGTTCAAGTGAAGAAACCGAGGAGGACGTACGGAAACCACAAGAAGGTGGCGGTAATCGGGTCCGGGCCTGCGGGACTGAGTTGCGCATACTTCTTACAGATGATGGGTCATCGTGTGACGGTCTTTGAGGCACTACCTGTTGCAGGAGGCATACCCCGGGTTGGTATACCGTGCTATCGTCTCCCCCGCGATGTGGTTAATCAGCAGATCAAGAACGTGATCGACACTGGGATTGAGTTGAGAACGGGCATGGAGGTGGAGAGAACACTTTTTGAAAAGATTATGGCTACCTACGATGCGTGCTTCGTGGCAACCGGCGCTCATCAATCTACGAGACTGAAAATCCCGGGGGAAGAGAGCCCCGGCGTGATGTCGGGGCTCGAATTCCTGAAGCGAGTGGCTCTCGGAGAACAGGCGACGGTGAGGGAAAGGGTAGGGGTGATCGGTGGCGGCAATACCGCAGTCGATGCCGCGCGGACAGCAAAAAGACTTGGTGCCAAAGAAGTCTCCATCATCTATCGGCGCTCCCAGGAAGAAATGCCTGCCCATAAAGAAGAAGTGGCTCAGGCAAAAGAGGAGGGCGTCTCGATAGAGTACCTGGCTGCCCCGGTTCGAATTCATGGGAGCGGCAGGCGTATCAACCATCTGGAGTGTGTACAGATGGCCTTGCTTGATACGCACGAAAGGGAGGATGGCCGCAGAGAAGTGCGGCCGATCGAAGGAAGCACGTTTACGATGAATGTAGAGGGTGTTATCACCGCAGTTGGCGAGGGCATCCATGTCCCCTTTTTGCCCGATACAATTCGTAAAAATGGTTCGCTCGTTAAGGTCGACATTTTCGGAAGGACATCGCTCAGAGGTCTCTATGCGGGGGGCGACGTGGCCACTGTATCCCGCTCGATTGCCCACGCTATCGGGTCGGGCAAGAGAGCAGCGATAGGGATAGACCTGTTCTTCAAAGGGAAAGATGGAGCAGAGAAAGAGTACCGTTCCATAGCCGCCTATCTCTCACGCAACGATACCAAGGACGTTCCAAAAATAGTCTCTGTCTCGGATTTGAATCTGCACTACTTCAGGAAGGCGTCCAAAACGAGCTCAAAGATGTTGTCCCCGGAGACACGGGCCGCCCACTTTAATGAGGTGAATGGAGGCCTTTCTAAAAATGAGGCCATAAAAGAGGCAGAACGGTGTTTCCGCTGCGGTACCTGCGTCTCATGCGGGAACTGCTATATCTTTTGTCCCGATATCGCGGTTCATTTTGACGAATCGATGGCGTTGCCAACAATGAGTCAGGACGTTTGTAAGGCATGCGGGATCTGCATCAATGAATGTCCTCACGGGGTGATAGAATGGGGAAAAGGCTGATCCTTAAGGGGAATGAAGCAGCTGCATATGGTGCACTCCTCTGCCGTGTCGAGGTTGCCGCCGCATATCCCATTACCCCTCAGTCGGAGATACCTGAGACATTAGCGCGTTTCTCCGCTCAGGGACTGTTCAAGGGGAAGTTTGTCAACCCCGAGTCAGAGATGGGGGCCATCGGGTATGTGGCGGGAGCGGCCGCAGCAGGAGCGCGTGTGTTTAGTGCTACCTCTTCGCAAGGACTTGCCTGGATGCACGAAATGCTCCATTACGCCGCAGGGGCTCGCCTGCCCATTGTACTTGTGGATGTGAATAGGCCCCTGGGTGCCCCGTGGAATCTAAAATGCGGTCAGATCGACAGCTTATCCCAGCGGGACACAGGCTGGATACAACTCTACTGCGAATCGAATCAGGAGGTTCTTGACACCATCATTCAGGCATATAGGATAGCCGAATCGGTGAGTCTGCCCTGCATGGTCTGCATGGATGGCGTCTTCCTCTCATTCACTGCGGAAAGCGTCGATGTTCCGGAACAGGCGGAGGTGGATGCATATCTGCCGCCTCATAAGACAGTGGTCAGACCGCACGCAAATAGATATAAGTTGTACGAGCGTGAGGGCGAGGTGCCCGAGCCCTACACCGAAGCAATGACCATAGAGTTCGGTTTCATGCTGGATCGCTATAAACTGCACCATCTGGAAAGTCAATGTTTGGAGACTGTCCTCCGCGCGGATAGAGAGTTCCGGGAGGTATTTGGCCGTGGATACGCTCCGGTGGAAGAATACCGGTGTGAGGATGCGGAGGTCATCGCGGTCCTGTCGGGAAGTGCTGTGGGGACAGCCCGTCAAGTCGTTGATACGCTGAGGGAGAGGGGATATCGGGTGGGATTGGTCAAGCAAAAGATGTTTCGCCCTTTCCCGGTCGGTCTGGTCAGGGATGCCTTAAGAGGAAAAAAAAAGGTTGCCGTTATTGAGAGAGATTTATCCCCCGGGCAGTGCGGGATCTTCTATCAGGAGATTAAGTGGGCCCTCAATACGGCGTGGAAGAACGAGTTTGGGGTTATATACGGATTTGTCGCAGGATTAGGTGGAGCCGATATCACCCCGCAGTTGATCGAGAAGGCAATACTTTTCACATTCGAGAAAGAAGAGCCCGCAGAGGAGGTAATCTGGCTGGGTCTGCCAGTAAATGAAGGTGAACGCTATGGAACTATCATATCCTAAGGAAGAATACTTTCACTCTCCCCATATGGCATGCCCTGGATGCTCCATACCCCTTGCCTGGAGGTATTTTCTGAAAGCCATGGGAGATGAGATAGTCCTTGTCACACCGGTCGGATGTTCAAGCGTGATCGCCAGTCTTCCAGACCGGAGACTTCACCGCCAGGGTAAGCCTATAAAATTACTGAGCATTCCCCTTGGCTCCACGGCAACCTTCGCAGGGGGTGTAAAAGCCGCCTTTACCGTGAGGGGTGACACGTTAACGCAGGTAGTGGCGTTTGCCGGAGATGGAGCAACCTTTGATATCGGTTTCCAGGGGCTGTCTGCATCTGCAGAAAGAAACGAAGATATCATTTACGTCTGCATAGATAACGAGGCGTACATGAATACGGGAAACCAAAGAAGTTCAGCCACACCAGGGTATGTCGTAACTGCAACCAGTCCCCACCAGGCTCCAAAAACCGAAAATAAAAAGGACATCGCGCTGATTCTGGCGGCACACAATATACCGTACCTGTGCACTGCCACTATTGCCTATCCGGACGATTTCATGAGAAAGGTAAAAAAGGCAAAAGATATCAAAGGGTTCCGGTTTATCCACGTGCTCTGCCCCTGTACTACTGGTTGGAGGTTCGCTACTGCCTTGACTGTCGAGATATCCCGGCTGGCTGTGGAAACCGGGGTCTTTCCTCTTTTTGAGGTCGAGAATGGTGTGAATTTCACTATCAATGAAGGGCCGAAAGGTGTGCCTTTGGGAGAGTACTTGGGGATACAGGGACGTTACAGGGCGCTCACGCCCGAACAGATAGAGCAGTACCAGAAGGAAGTAGAGGGCAGATGCAACAGATTACAATGGATGGCCGGTTACCGCAGTACGCAACGAAGTAAACGTGGAGGGGCGAAGGGGAGATGAAGGACCAGCTTAAAGTCTCCGATGATGTCTGGATACCTACCGTATGTGGCCGCTGTTATGGCAATTGTAATATTCGGGTCCGTGTGGTCGACGGCGTGGCAGTGAAGATCGAAGGGAATCCCCACACACCTATGGGTTCTCGGGGTGGAGTTTGTGCGAAAGGCTTGTCCGGGCTTCAGGTGCTCTACGATCCTAACCGCCTCAACGTACCCTTAAGAAGAACAAACCCTGGAAAGGGCTTATTTGTTGATCCTAAATGGAAAGAAATCACCTGGGATGAGGCCCTCGACGAGATTGCTCCCCGACTGAAAAAGATCATAAGTGAAGACCCTAAGAAACTTATGATTCAGGCGACGACCGTGCGACCCAGCCACATGACGACGAACATGTTTCCCTTGAGAAAAGTTCTTGGGCAGCCAAGCTATTACCTTGGCGGAGGGGGGCTCCATTGTGGAAACGGCGCTCATCCTGTAGCTGGCATAGTATATGGTGCGTGGTCCATAGTACCTGATTTCAGATACTGCAATTACGCAATCTACTTCGGAGCTAACAAAGGCAGCGGTTCCGGCCACTCTGCCATGATGACGACAAGACTCGCTGCAGAGGCTCGGTCTCGGGGCATGAAATTTGTGGTCTTTGATCCCATGTGTCATCAGGCTGGGGGAAAAGCGACGGAATGGGTTCCCGTCATCCCGGGCACGGACGGGGCGGTAGCTCTTGCCATGTGCAATATTATAGTCAACGAACTGGGAACACTGGATACTGTGTGCCTGAAAACCAAGACCAATGCTCCCTACCTAGCCGGGCCCGACATGAGGTATGTGCGGGACAAGGAAACAGGTAAGCCCTTGGTCTGGGACGTAAAGGAAGGGAAGGCCGTACCCTATGATTACAGAAGTATTTCTTCTTACGAGGAGGCATGTAACATTGACTATGCACTGGAGGGAGAGTATGACGTAGAGGGGGTTAAGTCGGTACCTACCTTTGTACGCGTAAGGGAACATTTGAAGACGTATACACCTGAGATGGCATCTGCGATAAGTAATGTCCCGGCACAAACTATTAGCCGCATTGCCACAGAATTTGCGGAGGCTGCTAGGGTTGGGAGCACCATCACGATCGATGGTGAGGAGCTCCCGTTCAGGCCCGCATCAGCGGTCCTGTTTCGGGGCGGGCAAGGCCATACGAACTCTTATCATACGTGCTATGCGGTGGCGCTACTTGATCTCATCGTAGGGGCCGTGGACGTGCCGGGTGGCACCTTGGGCTGGCCGGCGAGATGCCTTGGTTTTCCTGATACGGGTAAGGTGTGTACATCCCCTTCAATGGGTAAAGATGGTTTTCTGACAGTCGAGCGATTTGGGTCCTCCAGTGCGGGAATGAAAAGAAAAGGGCCGTGGCCCCCGAAAATGCCGGAGCATAGGGGTGATCCGTCCCTGACTGATATTTTTTCGCTGACACACATGAGCTTTGTGTACGCAGCGAGTGATCAGGACGAATTGTGGCAGAAGACCGGATGGCCCAACCGGATCGAGATGCTCATTTCATGGGGATGCAATACGATAATGAGCGTTGCAAACAGGGATATCCTGGCTGAAACACTAAAGAAAATTCCTTTTGTCGTTGTGTCGGAATTGTATTCAACGGAGCTGGCAGAGGGCTTTGCAGATATATTGCTGCCGGACACCTGTTACCTGGAGATGGCGACGTGGGCCGAGGGGTCGGGCATGAATTTCAATTATCCCTTCGGCCTTGAAGATTGGCATTTTCAGGTAACGCAACCCGTAGTAGCTCCCAAATATGAGCGGAGAGAGTTTTTTGGAGTAGTTATACCGGAATTGATGGATAGGATCGGCAAGAGAGCGGAGTTCAATAGCGTTCTTAACGAAGCGTACGAGATAGACAATAACTTAAAGATCAAACCGGACGAAAGACTGGCTCCCCACGAGGTGGCCGACCGAGTAGCGAAAACGCTTTTCGGGCGGGACAGGGGCTGGGAATGGTTTAAGGAGCACGGTTATATAGACTGGCCCAAGAAAGTCCAGGAGGCATACTGGAGGTACTTCGTCGATTGCAGGGTGCCGGTCTATTTAGAGTACTTGATCGACATGGAGGAAGCGGTAAAGGGCATAGTCGAAAAGACCAAGATCGACATTCATTTGGATCAGTATACGCCTTTGATTTCGTGGTTCCCCTGCCCAATTCACCAGGATAACGATTCTGCCTACGATCTCTACTGTTTTTCCTATCGGGATGTCGTTCATACTGGTTCCCATACCGTTGAGCAGCCATGGCTGGATGAAGTGAGCCAGATGAACCCGTATACGTACAATATCGCCATGCATGCAAGGACTGCTCAAAGAAAAGGACTGAAGGACGGTGATCTTGTAGAGTTGGAATCTTCTGCAGGGCGCAAGGTTCTGGGGAGGCTCAAGTTGATGGAAGGGATACAGGAGCAAACAGTGAGCATAGCGGCCTGCTCTGGGCATTGGGCAAAGGGTATGCCCATTGCCAGAGGCAAAGGAACCAACTTCGATATTTTGCTGGAGTTAGATTTACAGCACGTTGACCATCTTTGCCTGAATATGGAAACGGCCGTAAGAGTCAAGATCAGCAAACAGAGTTAGAAGGGGTGTGCTCATGGCCCAGTGGGGAATGGTGATAGACCTACAAAAGTGCATCGGTTGTTACGCCTGCGTTGTGGCATGTAAACAGGAACATTTCTTGCCGCCCGGCGTATTCTGGAGCCGATTAGTGATCAGCGAGACAGGGAAATACCCCACGGTTACAAAGATCATGTATCCAGTGCTCTGCAACCACTGTGAAGACGCAATTTGTGTGAAGGTCTGTCCAACCGGTGCCACTGTAAAAAGGGAAGACGGGATAGTCTCGATAGATTACAACAAATGCGTTGGCTGCAGATATTGTGTTGTTGCTTGTCCGTACCAACAAAGAACTTACAACGCCAACAGCAATAGGGAGTACTTTCCCGGCCAAGGACTCACTGAATTCGAGCTTATTGGCCAACGGCTCTACCCGCTTCAAAAAGGAACTGTGGTCAAGTGCACTTTTTGCCTCGAGCGAGTGGACGAAGGTCTCGAGAAAGGGCTACGACCAGGCGTTGATCGGGAGGCGAGTCCAGCATGCGTCATTACATGCCCGGCTAAAGCAAGATATTTTGGCGACTTGGACGACCCACAGAGCGAGGTGTCGTGTTTGATAAAGGAGAAAAAGGCAGCTCAATTTCACCCTGAATATGGCACTAATCCATCTGTTTACTATATTTCGCGATAAGGAGGCGCCCATGAGGCCCTACGAATGGATGGTGAAGTATACGTCTCAGACTGAATGGATAAAGGGGCGGGGCATGCTCTTTTGGATCGCCTTCTTTTTTGTCGAATTGGGGGCTGGGATGTTTCTCATCTCATCCCTGTTCGGAAATGTGATAGGAGAGGTTATCGGCTGGCTCATTTGTGCCCTGTTAGGCGGCGGCTTTCATCTCCTCTATCTGGGACGCCCCTTCAGGTTTTACCGCATGCTTTTGAAGCCCCAGACTTCTTGGATTTCCCGAGGTTTTCTCTTCGTATCCGGTTTCTTGGCGCTGGGAGCAATCCACCTCGCTCTGTCTTTCTGGGCGAGTTCTAATCTCGGTCTTCTGGTTGTGGTCGCCGTCTTATCTTTCCTGGCCATTATATACGGTGGTTTTGCCATGAATTATGTTAACGGTATTCCGCTCTGGAACTCCGCACTCCTCCCGGTATTGTTTGCTGTGGCAGGGCTTTGGGGAGGTGCAGAGCTTAGTGTCGCCGTGCTGTTGTTAGGGGGCGGCATGAATGAGGGGCTGGAAAGGCTTATCCAGATTTTGCTGGTGGGCTTTGCCCTCATTTTACCCATGTATCTCATAAGTGCACGTTATGGTTTGCCGGCGGGGAAGATATCGGTGGGGGAAATCGTCCGAGGAAAATGGTGGCCCGTCTTCTGGGGAGGCGTTGTAGTGTTGGGGATAGCACTTCCGCTGATTATTACTCTGGGCAGCCTACTGGCTGGCCTACTGGTAATTCCTGTTGAACTCCTCTATATCTCGATTCTCTTTGGCCTTCTCGGTGACCTCGTCCTTAGGTACCTCATTCTGAAGAATGGCTTCTATAATCCGCTGGTGCAAGCGAGCCTCAGCAGACATGGCAAGCATGGGTAGATTCCGCAGAAGAACAACGGGTGGCGAAAGTTTCAGAGAAGGGTGGTTCGGGAGAGAATATTTGGACGTAGGATGGGGAGAACCCAAATAAATAATCTCCACGAGCAATTACTGAGAAAAAAGGGGAGAGCAGCATGAAAAGAAAAAGTCTCACGTGTGTGGCCATAATTGTAGGACTACTTATTCTTATTCCGAGTTACTCGAATGGCGCGCCAAAACAAGACCAGAAGCCCGTGGCCCGGGAGATAAAGTTTTTCTCGGGCAGTCCGGCAGGGGGAGGGGTCTGGTATATGATATCTGTCGGTATTACGCAAATTTTTCAGAAATCGATCCCGGGTCTATCCACGTCTTTAGTCCCCGGAGGCGCCGGTGGTGGGCCTATGGTCGTTGGGGGCGGCAAAGCCGACGCGGGTTTGGTCAACCTTGGCCCCCTCCTTGATGCTCAGGAAGGCCTCCCCCCGTTTCCAAAAGCGTACGGTAATCTCAGACTCATAGGCAGCCTCTATGATCATGTCTTTCAGATCATCGTCCTGAAGGACTCAGGCATCAACAAGATTCGAGATTTAAAGGGGAAGGTAATCTCGCCCGGGGTCAAAGGCCAGTGGACCGAATTTTGGTTCAAGAAGTTGGTGAAGATATACGGTCTGAACCCGGATAAGGATGTCAAGATCGTCTCTCTCGGTTTCGGCGATACGGTCTCGTCGATGAAGGACAACCGCGTAGATTGTCTGGCGACGGCAGGTCCCCTCATGATGGCGGCTATGGAGGACTTGGCGTCATCCAGAGAGATTAAATATTTGCCCATAGACGGGCCGGAACTTAAGCGATTATGTGAAACGGTGAATGGGTTTCGACCAGGAGTAGTCCCGGGCAATACGCTTGTCCAATCGAAGGTGTTCCCCGACCTGGTAACGGCCCTTATGCCGTTGTCTGTAATGGTCAGAGCCGATCTGCCGGATGATCTCGTATATAAAATGACCAAGGCATTAGCTGAACATATAAAAGATTTACAGCAGCTTACTCCCCCGATGCGCGGGTTTGACCCTAAAAATCTTGCTCGCAGCATAAGCCCCAAGGTCATATTCCACCCAGGTGCCGAGCGATATTATAAGGAAAGAGGATGGCGATAACAACGGAAAGGCTGCGCCGTACCCTATTTGCAGGTGTAGCAATTGCATTTTCGGTATTTCAATTGTATATGGCCACGGCCGGCCAGTTGGACCCTTATCTGTTCCGCATCATTCATCTCTATTTTGCTCTGGTCTTAACATTCCTCGTTTTCCCCAAGAAGGGGACCGAGTCCCGTAAAATAAGGATTGCAAACTATATCTTCTTAGCCTTCACAGTATCCACCGGTATATATCTGGTCCTGATGTGGAGCCGTCTTGTTGAAAGGTTCCCTCTTATCCAACCTCTTCCAGAGGGTGGGATGATCTGCGGGCTGCTCTTTCTTCTGGTCCTCTTAGTGGCTCTCCACAGACACGCCGGAATGGAGTTGGTCTATGTGGTGGCCGTTATCCTATTGTACGTACTGTTTGGCAACTGGATGCCTGGAATTTTCTATCACTCGGGTTATAGCCTGTCTGATATTGTGGACGTTAGTTACCTCAGCACTGAAGGTACCTTCGGTGAAACTCTGGGTTTATCAGCAAACTACTTGTTCCTATTCATTTTGTTTGGCGCTTTTCTCCTCAGGACTGGTGCAGGTGACCTGATCCTTGCATGTGGCAGAGCGGTGGCAGGCCACTTGACGGGAGGGGCGGCGAAGATAGCTACCATAGCCTGTGCAGGTATCGGGAGTATCTCAGGCTCAGCAGTCGTCGGGGTGGCGACCGTAGGGAGTATTACAATACCGCTTATGATAAGTAACGGGTACCCTGCCTATCTGGCCGGAGCAGTGGTAGCAGCCGCTGCCTCCGGGGACATCATTATACCCCCGGTGATGGGCGCCATTGCCTTTCTTATGGCGCAGTATCTTGGAATGCCTTATGGTAAGATCATCGGTTATGCGCTTCTCCCGGCACTGATGTATTTTTTTTCAATTTTTTGTGCGGTTCATTTTGATGCGAAAAAAAGGCGGTTTCCCGTCATTCCGAGAAAGGAGCTGCCTCCGGCGCTCCCCATTATCAAGCAAAAATGGCACCTATCGATACCGGTAGGGGTATTGATATACTTTCTCATAAAGCAGTATTCGTTAAGTTTCTCCGTTTTGACCCCCATCTACATACTCATGGCGATGCTGCTGATAGTTTCCAGAAAAAGTCTGAAATCAAGGTGTCTCGATGTTATAGAAACGCTGAGAGACGGGGCGAGGAACGCGCTGTTGGTCGTCGTATCGTTGGCGGTTGCCAGCGAGATTGAAGGTCTGCTTAGTATAACCGGTCTTTCGTTAAAGATAAGCGCAGTATTGGTCCAAATATCGCCAAACGTTTATGTTCTTTTGGGTCTGTCAGCCGCGACGCTGTTTGTTCTTGGATTGGCCTTGCCGTCTTTTGTCATATACATTACGTCGGTGCCCATTTTAGCGCCCCCGATGATACAATTTGGTTTAGATCCCGTTGCGGTCCACTTTTTCCTGGTCTATTGGGCGCTACTCTCCATGGTCACCCCCCCGACCGGTATCTCCTTTTACGCGGCTGCCGGGGTAGCGGGGGCACCAGTCATGAAAGTAGGATGGGCCGCCACGCGTATTTGTGCCCCGGTTTACCTGTTAACCTTTTTCTTGGCTCTCCACCCGGCAGTTGTGCTTCGAGGCTCCAGCCTGTGGGAAACCCTTTACTACCTTACGGCTGCAGTTTTTGGGATAGTGTGCATATCTTCGGCAAACTCTGGTTATCTGTTGCGTGATCTGAATTTAGTTGAAAGGATTTTACTTATCATTGCGGGAGTTCTCCTCATATATAGTCAACCTCTTTCATTTGCCCTGGGCGCCTTTATTCTTGTAGCTGTCGCGGGTCATCAGGCTTGGATGAAAAAAAGGGGTCAGATTATCGTGGACAAGGAAGTCGGAAATGAAGTTGGCTGAAGGTGTACAAGACGTTTTCGGCCGCGATCCCGACCTATATGATGGGATCCGACATTCGTTCTGCACGCAGATAGTGCAAAATCGAGAAATCTTTCCATCGGGCAGGCGGCCCTGAGACGGCCGTCACATCCCCTCTTGCACCCAGACGGAGCCTCTAAAGGCGACCGAGCCTCCCGCCGAGGAATTGACCCACGAGAAAGGACCCGGCAAACAACGGAAATGTGACGCTCTGCCAGCCCACACCGGACAATAAGCGCAGGGCGATGACGAGAGGTACTGGCAGATGAACGGCAAGAAACCACTGCACCGACAGTTTCCGCGCGTGCGACCGCCAGTAACTAATGAGGAGATTAAGCAGGATAGCGACGCCTGAGAGGAACGCGAGATTCATAAGCTATACACAAGCATATTACTCCGGCGTGCAAAAATCCGAGGTAACCCCGTAAATTTGAAGCGTCCAGGGACGCGAGCCCTGCCATCGTGTCAACACAAGTCACACAAGCGATCCGGTCACGACGACCGGCAGGGAGCCTTGACGATTGTACATCGAGGTAGCTGAGTTAATTCCGATCTGAGATTATTTACGGTTTCCAAAGTAGACCTTACGATGGGCATCCGACCCCCTTTGCCCCGGCCGGATACAAAAAGGGGCTCGCCATTCGCGGCCCCTTCTTCTTTGCATCCCTCCGGATACCGTTCAATACCGAGCGGCCTCATAGCGGACTCAACAGCATGACTCCTTATGAATTTGCTGAAAGAACGGCACTGACAGGATGAATATGCAACCTCTATTCTCGGCCTGTACTAAAAAGGGGGTACGGTCACCAGGAGTCTGATAATCCTTGATGTGCCGGTTGACGCCAGGAGAAGCGGGCAATAATTTCAAGGAAAGCCTTCTCCCATCGCACTGGAGAGGAGACGTTCGAATCCCTCTCGTCATACGTGCAATTAACTCCTGTATCGAGTCAATGACCCTTATGGCTGGAGTGAAAATTTTAGGATCGCCCCAGTTTTGAGGGGTCTGAGAGTGGCTTCAAACAAATACACTTACTTTTCTCAATCGGCGTGCCTCTGGGGCGACATTGGGGCGACGTTTTTCGGGGTCATTGAGCCAGAAAAGCCTTGCAAATACACAACTTTTGCTTAAAATATTGCGGGTTAGATTCCCGCCTTCGGCACCATAAACTCTTGCAAACCTTACCTTTTTCCATCCCCTTTTTTCTCCGGTGACAGTCTGGCGACAGTTCCCTTCCTTTTCAACGACAGCCCGCATAAATCTGTTCTTAAAACCTCTAAATTCCCATGCACATACCTATCCGTGGATCTGGACGCCTTGCTATGCCCCAAAGCTTTTTTCGAGCGGATGCTATCACTCATTGAGTACCAGCCGGGACAGACTTTCTTCCTGAAAGGGTGCGTCTCTCTCTTTTTTTCTCTCTATACTCCATTACATGCCGTAATCATACCGCCCTGATTCCGCAAGAATTCGCTTGCGCCCCGTAAGACGATTGTGATAGAAGAAACCGACAGCCTGCTGAGAAGGTCTTCAGCTTTCACAGAGCCGGACAGCCTGCCAGCCTGTTTCTTATCGAGAGGTTCTATGCGTGTCCGCCTTTTTAGCCTGCTCCCGGCTCTCATGTTTATTGTCCTTCTCGCCGGCTGGTCGGGCAGCTCATCAGTAGGAGGCGACCCAACCCTTGTCGCCCAATTTGAAGGAGGCAGCCTCTACAAGGCCGGTCCTGTCTCTGTTTTGCAACTGCACGGGACACATTACGAGATGGGCAGGCAATACGGGATGCTGCTCAAAGACGATCTTAATGCCGCTTACAACCTCCTGATTGCCACGTGCAGCCCGTCCTTCCCCTATGATCGCATGAAGCAAATTGCGGATAATGTTTATGGTCGTTATCCGCAGCAATATCAAGACGTCATTATCGGCATGGCGGAGACTTCCGGGCTGGGGCTCGAAAAGCAGACTATTCTGAACGCGCTGGAATGGATCCCGAAAATCGATCACTTCGTCCCTCATTGCTCCGGAATTGGAGTATGGGGCGATTATACCACCGATGGCAGCCTGATATTCGGCCGGAATAACGACGATGATCTTGATACCTACGGTAATTTCGGCGCGTATGTCGTCGTAGCGGTATTCAACCCGACCGACTCGGGCATGCCTGTTGCAATTATAAGCTATGCCGGGGTCGTTTACGCCGCGACCGCTATCAACCGTGCCGGCATCTTTATGGAGCTGAACAGCGGAAACTGGCAAGGTTACGACGTAAATCGGCCACTTTTGGTTTCGACGATGTTTTCTTTTCTTGAAGCTTATTCTACCCAGGACGAGATGAACACCGCGCTCCAGACAGTCACGGCCGACATTTCCTCCATTGTAAACGTGGCAGATCCGGCCATTGCATACAGCTTTGAAAATTCCCTTGAACGGCGTCAAGCGCAGACCGCCGGACGCAAGCGGATTGCTCGCCGCTACCAACCATTTTGTAGACCCCTCGTGGCGAATACCGCCTCCTCAGCCGGATAGCGCGAACGGCTGGACGGTATTGAGGCGTAATAATCTTTTGGCATTTGCCCAAGCCAATAAGGGCAGTCTGAATGTCGATATGATAAAGCAGGTCATAGCGACCCCGATAATGGACGGAGGAGTTCTTGACGTGGGAACCATATACCAGGTTGTTGCGGTCCCGAAAGATTTGACGATATGGCTCAGAACGCCCAATCACTTTGACTGGCAAAAGATCGACCTGAACAGTGTCTTTTATTAGGATCCGGCTTTAGAGCTTCCATTACGAGGCCACCCGCCCACCAAAAAACCCTTTCAACTTTTCCCCATCCGGGCTACAATCGAAAAGACGGCCCTTTCGGGCCCGACGCATCAAGGTCGACGCGAAGCCGGTCTCGTTGCGGTAGGGCGGACGAGAGCCGCGGGCAAGACCCTGAGCACGTAATACGGAATCGGTTTTGAGGCGATGGAAGTAGCCGTCAAACTCTTTGGAAACCTCGGACATTACTTGCCGAAAGGGGGCAACAGGTTCTCCCTCTCGAAGGCGCTCGACGACGGGGCAACGGTCGAAGATTTGCTGAGGAGCCTTGACATCCCCGGGGAAGTGCCCGTGATCGTGATCGTCAACGGCAGGCGCGTCGAGGGTTTTCACGTCCTGAGCGATGGAGATGAGGTGAACCTGTTCCGGCCGATAGGCGGCGGATGAGGATTGTTATGAAACGAATCGAGGCCATACGAGCCGAGCTTGAGAGGAGAAGAGCAAAGGCATTGCTCGCAGGCGGGCAGGAAAAGATAGATAAGCAGCGTGAGGAAGGCAAGCTCACTGCCCGCGAAAGGGCGCATCTCCTTCTTGATAAGGGGACCTTTGTGGAACTGGACCGGTTCGTGACCCATGCCTGCAATGATTTTGGAATGGCGGAGAAAAAGATTTACGGTGACGGGGTCGTCACCGGCTATGGGAAGATCGAAGGTCGACAGGTCTTCGTGTTTTCACAGGATTTCACGGTCTTCGGCGGCACCCTGGGGATGGCCTTTGCGGAAAAAATATGCAAGATCATGGACCTTGCGATGAAAACCGGCGCCCCGATCATAGGACTGAACGATTCGGGAGGCGCAAGGATCCAGGAAGGCGTGGAGAGCCTCGCCGGCTACGCCCACATCTTCTTGCGTAATGTCCTGGCCTCCGGTGTAATCCCCCAGATTTCCGCGATCATGGGACCCTGCGCGGGCGGCGCAGTCTACTCTCCGGCGATGACCGATTTCGTCTTCATGACCAAACATAAGAGCTACATGCACATCACGGGTCCCGACGTCATCAAGGCCGCCCTGAGGAAAACCGTGACGAAGGAAGGGAAGCCGATTACCTCGGAGCTCCTGGGCGGTCCCGGCGTGCACATGACAAAAAGCGGAGTGGCCCATTTTGCGGGTGAGGATGACGAAGACACGATCAGGCTTGTCAGGGAGTTGATGCTGTTTCTCCCGCAGAACAACAAGGAGAAACCGCCCGTCATGACATGCAAGGACGACCCTGACCGCATGGAAGAGTCCCTGAAGACCATTATTCCGGAAGATTCGAGGAAAGCCTACGACATGAAGAAGCTGATCTTGCAGATCGTGGATGAGGGCTATTTCCTAGAGGTGCAAAAAGATTATGCAAAGAACATAGTCGTCGGGTTCGGCCGGTTCGGCGGAATGCCGGCGGGTATCGTCGCCAACCAGCCGAACTTCATGGCCGGCGCCCTGGACCCGGACTCGTCGGTGAAGGCAGCGCGCTTTGTCCGGTTCTGCGATTGCTTTAGCTTTCCTATCGTCACGTTTGTCGATGTCCCGGGTTTTATGCCGGGGGTCGATATGGAGGAAAGGGGCATTATCCGCCATGGAGCAAAACTCCTCTATGCCTTCTGCGAGGCCACTGTCCCAAAGATCACGATCATCGCGAGGAAGGGTTACGGCGGGGCCTATGATGTGATGTCAAGCAAGCATATCAGGGGAGATGTGAATTATTGCTACCCCACGGCCGAGATTGCAGTCATGGGGGCGGATGGTGCAGTCAACATCATTTTCCGGAACGAGATCAGGAATTCCTCCAACCCTGAAGAGACCAGGAGGCAGTTGGTGGACGAGTATCAGGAGAAATTCGCGAGCCCTTACAAGGCAGCCGAGCTTGGGTACGTTGATGAGATTATCGAGCCTGAGGAGACCCGGCCCAGAATCATTCAGGCCCTGAGGATGCTCAGGACGAAGGTCGATGCCAACCCCTGGCGGAAACACGGAAACATACCGCTTTAGAGAGACGGCGGGGAAGGCGGGCGTGGGCGATGGACTGGGACGGTCGGGCCGAATTTGAGCGTTGGAAGAAGACGACGCTGGAGAAAGCCTTGTTAAAGGCTAAAGAACGGGCGCCGAGGTTCGAGACGACCTCGGGTATTGAGATCAAGCGGCTTTACACGCCGGAAGACGTGGCTGAAGTCGATTATCCGAGAGACCTCGGTTTTCCCGGTGAGTACCCCTTTACAAGGGGGGTCCAGCCGACCATGTATCGCGGGCGCTTCTGGACGATGCGGCAGTATGCGGGGTTCGCCACTGCCGAGGAGACGAACAAACGCTACAGGTATCTGCTGGACCAGGGACAAACAGGGTTGAGCGTTGCATTCGACCTTCCGACCCAGATCGGTTATGACTCCGAAAACCCCATTGCCGAGGGCGAGGTGGGAAAGGTGGGTGTGGCCATCGATACGCTTAAAGATATGGAGGTTCTTTTCGATCACATCCCCCTCGACAAGGTCTCCACATCGATGACGATTAACTCCACTGCGGTTATCCTCCTGGCCATGTATCTGGCGGTGGCGGAAAAACAGGGGATAAGGGCGGGCGACCTTCAGGGTACGATCCAGAACGATATTCTGAAGGAATACGCGGCCAGGGGCACCTATATCTTCCCGCCTCGTGAATCGATGCGCATCGTTACCGATATCTTTTCCTTCTGCAAGGATCACGTGCCGCGCTGGAATACGATCAGCATAAGCGGCTATCACATCCGGGAAGCGGGTTCCTCGGCCGTGCAGGAGGTGGCCTTTACGCTGGCGGACGGCATTGCTTACGTAAAGGCGGCGATCGAAGCGGGGCTCGATGTCGATGCTTTTGCATCCAGGCTCTCTTTCTTCTTCAGCTCCCACAATAATTTTCTTGAGGAGGTCGCAAAGTTCAGGGCCGCCCGAAGGCTCTGGGCAAGAATCATGAGGGAACGTTTCAAGGCCGAAAGCGACGATTCCTGCACGCTGCGGTTCCACACCCAGACAGCCGGCTGCACCTTGACTGCCCAGCAGCCGGAGAACAATGTGGTGCGTGTTGCCCTGCAGGCCGTCGCCGCGGTACTGGGAGGGACCCAATCCCTCCACACAAACTCGAGAGACGAGGCGTACGGCCTGCCTACCGAGGAATCAGTGATGATCGCCTTGAGAACCCAGCAGCTCCTCGCCTTTGAGAGCGGTGTTGCCGATATGATCGATCCTCTCGGGGGGTCCTATGCCATCGAATCGCTCACCAATGAGATCGAGAAGAAGGCAATCGATTATATTGAAAAAATAGACGCCATGGGAGGGGCAGTCGCGGCTATAGAATCGGGCTACGTCCAGCGGGAGATAGGTGAAAGCGCTTATCGATATCAACAGGAAATCGAATCTAACAGTCGAACCATAGTAGGAGTCAACGCGTTCCGGATTGCGGAAGGGCCGTTCACCCGTTTTCTCCGCGTCAGCCCGGAAATCGAACGGCACCAGAAGGAGAAGCTCGCAGCGGTAAAGAAGGAGCGGGATGACGGAAAGGTCATGGAAAGTCTATCGGCTGTGAAAGCGGCAGCTCAGGGGAAAGATAACATTGTCCGGCCGATTCTCGAAGCGGTCCGCCTATACGCAACGGTCGGCGAAATCTCGGACACCCTCAGGGGCGTTTTTGGGGAATACAAAGAAGCGTAAGGGAAATGGGGGGATGATGGAGCGTAGGATCCGAGTGCTTATCGCCAAGCCGGGCCTCGACGGCCACGACCGCGGCGCAAAGGTGATAGCCCGGTCTCTTGCCGATGCCGGGATGGAGGTGATTTACACAGGGATAAGAAATACTCCTGAACAAATCGCAAATGCGGCCATCCAGGAAGGGGTGGACGTGGTGGGCCTCTCCTGCCTCTCCGGGGCGCATAACCACCTCTTCCCAAGGGTCGTTGAGATATTGAGAGAGAAAGGCGGGGGCAATATCTTTGTGGTCGGGGGAGGGATCATCCCTGCAGAGGATATACCGGAATTGAAAAAAAAGGGGATCCGGGAAATCTTCTCACCCGGTGCGCCGCTGAAAGAGATCGCGGCCTTCATCGAGAAGCTCATGGAATCGAAATGAACGGCCCGGCCTACCGGACGGAGCGGAAATGCCCTGACATGGGGAAAGGAGCACGGACTTGATAAGAAAGCTGCACCACATAGGCGTGGCGGTCGACAACATCGAGGCGGCCGCCAAATTCTACGAAGAGGTGCTGGGCCTCACGCTCGCCCATGTTGAAGTAGTGGCGGCCCAGAAGACAAGGGTCGGCTTCCTAAGATTAGGAGAGACGGCCATCGAGTTGATACAACCTTCCGGGCCCGATTCCCCCCTCGCCAGGTTCCTCGAGACGAGGGGCCCGGGCGTTCACCACATATGTCTGGAAGTCGATGACATCGAGAGAGAAATCGAGACCCTCGAAAAAAAAGGCGCAACAATGATTGACCGGGCAGCCAGGGCCGGCTCGCACGACGCTAAGGTTGCCTTTATCCATCCCAGGTCCTCAGGGGGCGTGCTCATAGAGCTTTTCGAGCCTCCGCCAGCGTGAACCCAAATCCCCCGGGGCTGTCCTCATGACCGGCCCTACGACGTTTAACCATTTCGATGGAGGTGGCCCATGAGGGTCCTGGCATTCAACGGAAGTCCGAGAAAGAAGTGGAACACCGCCACGTTGCTCGAAAAAGCCCTGGAGGGCGCCGCTTCACAGGGGGCGGAAACCGGGCTTTTCCATCTATACGATCTAGCGTTCAAGGGGTGCGGGAGCTGTTTTGCCTGCAAGATGAAAGGCGGCATGAGCTACGGGAAATGCGCCGTTGTGGACGATCTCTCTCCCCTTTTGCAAGCGGTCGAGAGAGCGGACGCCCTTGTTCTCGGCTCTCCGATCTATTTCGGGACGGCTTCCGGAGCGATGCGCTCCTTCATGGAACGCCTGTTGTTCCCCTATCTGGCGTATACCGATCCTTACCGATCTCTTTTTCCCCGAAAGATACCCACCGCCTTTATCTATACCATGAACGCGGGCCCGGACCGATTTGAAAAACTCGCGAGCCAGCACGTCGCGGTAAATGCGATGTTCATGCAGATGACATTCGGGTCCTCGGAGTCGCTCCTTTGCTTTGACACGTGCCAGTTCGAGGACTATTCCAAGGTGATGGCGGACCGTTTCGATCCGGTAAAAAAGGCGGAGAGGCGGCGCGACGTGTTCCCGGAGGATTGCCGGAAGGCTTTCGAAATGGGCGCAAGGCTGGTGCATCCCTGAGCCGGCCGCCTTTCCCTGAAAGTCAGCGCCCCCGTCCAAAGACGCGGCCGTATGCGTCTGCCGCCTTCAAGGCGTTCAGTATGTCTCCGTGATCGTAGAACCTGCCCTGCTCGTCGCGCTCCTGCCGCGCGCCGGTCATGGACTGCATCAGGATGTCCCTGGAAGCGACCAGAGCCACCTTCTCAAGGGCTTCGTCCGTGACCTCCTTCAGGGTGAGCTCCGCAAAGGTGGTAGGCAGACCCACCGCCCTGCAGAAGCCGAACACCTTGTCGAGAAACTCGGGTTTTCTCTGCTCCATGATCAGTTGGGTAAGGGTCCCGAAGGCCACAAGCTCCCCGTGAAACGGCGGCGCTGCCTCGAAGTATTCCGGGATGTGAAGGAAGGCGTGTCCGACGGCATGGGACGCGCAGAGACCGCCGCTCTCGAAACCGAGCCCGCTTAGAAGCACGTTTGCCTCAGCAATTGCTTCGATTCCTGGACCCGGGACCTTAGCTTCCGCTTCTGCCTTGGCCTGTACCCCGTACTCCATGAGGAGATCGAAGCAGAGCCTCGCCAGCGCCTGGGCGGTACGCGTGCTCTGTGCGCGCGTCTGAACCGATATGCTCGAAGTCCGGTAGGTCATATCCGCCTCAAAATACGTTGCCAGCGCGTCTCCCATACCCGACACGAGAAGACGCACGGGCGACCTGGCGATAATGGTGGTATCCACGAAGACCATGGTCGGGTTTGTGGGGAAAACCATGGTTGCCTCGAGTGTCCCCTTTTCCGTGTACACGAGGGAGACCGCCGATGTCGAGGCGTCGGTTGCGGCCACAGTCGGGACGTTGATGCACGGCACGCCGGCGCCGAACTTGGGGAAAAACTCGGGCGGCTGCTTCTCCACGTTCATGGCAGGTCCTGTAGCGGCACAGCGGCCCGTATCCAGGGTCTTGCCGCCTCCGCAGCTGATGATCGCGTCGTGGCCTCCCTGGATGCAGGCGTTCTTGGTCCGCTCGATCTCCTTCCACGTGCAGTGCCCACCGAAATCGACGAAGGCGTAGCCGATGCCTTTCGACTCGAGTCCTTCTATTATGGTGGGGCCGACCGCTTTTTTCGCGCTGGGTGAGGCCAGGACCAAGGGGTTCTTGATACCGAACACCTGTAGCTGCTCTCCCATCTGCAACAGGGCGTTAGGACCCTGGACATACCTGAGAGGGGCCATTAATACTTTGAGTGCCATATCACTCCTCCTTTTGTTTGGACACTACATGCAGCCCAGAACGGCGCGCTTGATCATGGCCTTTGCCAGGGGCACCATATAGGCGTTGTGGGACATGGGCCTCGCATCGGCAGCAGCAGCGGCCGCAGCCGCTTCCGCGTTTGCCTCGCTGATCGTCCTGCCCAGGAGAGCAGCTTCCGCCTTCGCAGCCCTGTAAGGTCGCACGTACACCGCGTTGAGACAAATCCTGGCAGAGCTCACCTTTTTGCCCGACAGGGCTATCATGCTTGCGCAGTTGACGATAGGGAAGTCGATCGTCTTTCTGAGGGCGAACTTGACAAAAGCGCTCCTGCCGGCAGGCTTGGGCACCTGCACCTCGGTCACTATCTCGTCGTGATCGAGGATTGTGGTCCCGGCGACGGAGACCTGAAAAAAGTCCTCCGCCTTGACGGTCCTTCTCGTCGTCTTTATCGTTGCGTCGAGGGCGATGAGGGCGGGCGCAACATCGCTCGGATGAACGGCACAGCAGCCTTCCTCGACGCTCCCCCCGAAGATGGAATGGTACCTGTTGTCCCCGTCCAGGGCATAGCACCTTCCTCCGCCCTTGCGCAAGCAGGGGAAGCGGTTGTTCGGATTACGATAGTACCAGCACCTGATGTCCTGACAGATATTGCCGCCGATTGTCCCCATCTCTCTAAGGTGGGCCGATGCAGTCCTGGCCGTCGCCTCTGCCAGCCCGGGATAGCCTGCCTTTACGGCCTCGTCGCTCGCGATGTCTTCAAGTCTCGTGAGAGCGCCGATCTTGAGGGCCCCGTCCTCGACCGTAATGAAGTCGAGGCCGGGGATCGTCTTTATGTTCACCAGGGCCTCGGGGTAATCGGGCAATATCTCGTCTTTCATCTTCCCCAACAGGTCGGTCCCGCCGGCAATCAACACCGCCCTCTTCCCGTAGCGTCTCAAGGCGGCGACGGCCTCGTCGAGCGTCCGTGCACTCACATGGGCAAAGTTCCTCATCTCGACCCCCTATATTTTCCCCAGCGCCTTCAACACCTTGTCAGGCGTCGCCGGCAGGTCCACCCATTTTCCGACGGCGTTGTGAACAGCCGCGTAGAAGGCGAAAGGGACCACGCTCGCTACGTCCTCGCCCACGCCTACCGAGCCATAAGGCCCGTAGCCCATGCCGGTTTCGATGATGCGCGTGCCGATAGGACCACAGTCGAGCATCGTGTTGATCCTGTAATCGATGAGGTTGCCGTTCAGGACCACGCCCGTCCTGGGGCAGTAAACTACCTCCTCCGTCCTCGCGCGGCTCACCCCCATCACGGAACCGCCGTACTGCTGCCCTTCCACCGCGTCCGGATTGACTGCCTTACCCACGTCATTGGCGTTCACGACCCTGGTGACCTCGATCCCGCCCGTCTCGGGGTCTACTTCCACCTCCACAAAGTGGGCTTGCCTGACGAATATTGGTCTCGGCCCCGGAGGTCCTTTGATGTCGTAAGCCCCCTGCTGGTTCTGCCATCCATACGCAAAAAGCGGCTCGGTGGAACCCACATCCATTTTGCCCATGAAGAAGGCCGGTCGGACCAACCCGGCCATTGTAAGTCGTTTCGAAGGGTCCTTTTTCACGTAGACCACGCTCTCCTTGATGTCCAGATCCTCTGGTTTGTAGCCCTCGAAGGGAGGAATGTAGCCCATTTCGGGCCGTTCAGTGATCCTCGGCATCGTGGCCACCTCGAGAATCTTCTTTTTCAGCTGGCGGGCGGCGTTTCTGACTGCCCACCCGTTAACGGCGAGGTTCGTCGAGGAGTCGGGCGTCATGGGCGTAAAGCCGGCTTCTTCGAAAGGCCGGTACTGCACGTCTTCGTACCGGAAGCCGAGCTCGTCGGCAGCGATCTGGCAGTAGGCGGTCTCTGCGCAGACGCCGTTGTCGCAGCGCATCCCGAGGACTCGCGCAGTTCCATCGTCGCGCTCGATCCTGATGGCTATTGCAGCGGAGCCGCCTGAGTCACCCCACTCGTGGGCCCAGCTCATGCCGAGCCCGTGCATCCTGCCGTTCGCCAGCTTTCCGGCGCCCGGCAAATGCCACTTCTTATCCCAGTCCATGGCCTTCTTCCCCGCCTCAAGGCATTCCCTGAGGCTGTCCCTGTCCTTGAACCCCCGCTCGGTCTTCCACCCGGTAATATCCGCCATGGCGTGACCCTCGCAGCCGTCGTTAATGAGGGCGAGCTCGACAGGGTCCATTTTCAGCGCTTCGGCTACATGGTTCATCACTGCTGAAAAACAGTAGCAGTTCATGTTCTGCTCGCACCTGATTGCCCAGCCGGTGAAAATGTTGCAGATCGCTCCGTTCGACTCCTGGACGATATTGATGATCTTGCTGTTCTCCACGAAGTGGTCTGTGTGGGAGAGGCCTTCCCTGGAGAACCATGACGTGGCGTGGATGGCGGTGATCTCCCCGTTGTTCTTGAAGCCGACCCGCACGTGGTATCGGGCGTTGTCCATGCCTGCCCCGCAGAAGTCCTCCCTCCTGGTGAACTGCCACCTGACCGGCCTGCCCGTCCTCTTCGCCAGGATGCCGGCTATGATGTTCGGCTGCATGTTGAGCCCCATCTGGCTCCATCCGCCGAAGCTCGCGCCCTGGTAGAGGCAGTGTACGGTCACCTGGCTCACGCCTACCTTGAAGTAATCGGCGATCTGGCGCTTCGCGAGGTGGGGCCGCTGATGCTTGAGCCACGCCTCCGGGTAGTCGCCGTTCCACCTGAAGACGCCGCATGGCCGCTCCGGTCCCACCCACGTGTCCTGGTCCCGCCTCATGGTGAACTCGATCGTCCGGTCGGCCTCCTTGAAACCTTTCTCGATGTCGCCGTGGGTGACCTTTTTTTCGTGCATGAAGGGCAGGATAAAATTGCCCGACGGCTGCGACTCGGGGTTGGTGAGGGGCGCGCCGGCTTTCAGCGCCTCCACCGGGTCCAGGTTGAAGGGCCTCTGCTCCCAGACGATCTCTACGAGCTTCAGCGCCTCCCTGGCGACCTCTTCGGTGTCGGCCGCGATAGCAATGCCCATGGGCATGCCCTGCCAGTAGCCGCACCTGTCCAGGACCGGCTCGTGCGGCTGTCCTGCCTGGCCGAAGTGGCCGCTCAGGTCCGCCTTCTCGGGCAGCTCGGGGTCATCGTACCTGAGGATCGCCCTCACCCCGGGCAGCGCCTGGGCCCTCGCGGTATCCATGGTCTCGATGCGGGCGTGGGGATAGGGACAGGTGAGGACCCGCATGTGGAGCATGCCCGGCAACTGCACGTCCGAAGTATAGACGGCATATCCGCTCGCCTTCTCAAGACCGTCCTTGCGGCGCACGCGCCTGCCTATGGCGCGGTATTCCGGGAGGGGATGCCTGTCCGCCCTGACCCTGTGTTCCTGGCCGACCTGCCGCTCCATATCGCCCTTTGTCATTTTGACCCTCCCTGCAGGCGCCTTGCCGCCTCGGTCACTGCCAACGGGTGCTGCGGATAGGTCCCGCACCGGCACAGGTTGCCTGAAAGGGCTTCCCGTATTTCTTCTTCCGTCGGATCGGGATTCCTGTCGAGGAGCGCCTTCGCGGTGACCACAAAACCGGGCGTGCAGTAGCCGCACTGCATTGCGTGATGGGTGACGTAGGCCTCAATCAGAGGGTGACCCTTCGCTGCGATGCCCTCCGCCGTCTCTATGCTCGTGCCGTCGCATTCTATGGCGAGGGTCATGCAAGAGAGGACCGGTCTTCCATCCAGTATGACCGTACAGGACCCGCATGCGCCGCGGTCGCAGAACATTTTCACTCCCGTCAGCCCCATCCTGTCGTGGATCAACGTGTAGAGCGTCACGTTCGGCTCCACCTCGAACTCGTACTTCCCGCCATTGACCGTCAAGTTGATCAGCCCTTGGGGCCTTGGCAGCGGCTCCGTCCCGTGCCGGGCGACGACATGGGCCTTGAGCGTCTCGTGGGCCTCGAAGCTCGCCTCGCAGTAAGGACACAGGTATCCCGGTTTCATATGATTCCCCCTTATCGCAAGCTCCTCAAAAAAACCGATTGCTTGACGCGGTTCTCATAGTCATTTCTAAAATACCTGAGGGTGTCTAGGACCGGAACCGCCGCGGTTTGCCCGAGACCGCAGAGCGATGAGTCCGCCATCACCCGGGAAAGGCGCTCAAGCCTGCCGATATCCTCTTCTTCCCCGTCGCCCCTCGCGAGCCTTCCGAGGATCTCCATCATCACTTCGGTGCCCTCACGACAGGGCGCGCACAGGCCGCACGATTCCTCGCTGAGGAACTCCATGCCCCGGTAAACGAAGTCGATCACGTCCCGAGACATGTCAAGGACAGTGATCGCCCCGGAGCCTAAGACGGTTTCGTAGGAAAGGGGCGTATCGATCATGGAGACCGGAACGACCGCCCCGGACGCCCCGCCTACCTGCACCATTTTTGCCTTCCGCGCCCCGGCAGGGACGAGCAGGTCGTAGAGGGTTGTTCCCATGGCTACCTCGTAAACGCCAGGCCTTTCCACGTCGCCGCTCACGCTGAAGACCTTGGTGCCCGTGCTTTTCCCCGTGCCGATTGAGGCGAACCAGGACGCGCCCCGGGAGATTATGGGCGGGATGTTCATGAGGGTCTCCACGTTGTTGATTATCGTGGGCTTTCCAAACAGGCCTTTCGCAGGAGGAAAAGGTGGACGGAACCTGGCCTCCCCGCGCCTTCCCTCCAGGGAGTTCATAAGGGCCGTTTCCTCTCCGCACACGTACGACCCCGCCCCTTCCCGCACCTCGACGGCCACGCTTAAGAACCCTTTTCGGAGGGCCTGCTCGATGGCCCTGCCCAGGCCCTCCAGCAGATAGCGATACTCGGCCCGCAGGTAGATGTAGGCCTTCCCCGCCCCTATCGCGTGGGCGGCAATGCCGATCCCCTCGAGAAGGGAGAACGGGTCGTGCTCCATGATGTAGCGGTCTTTGAAAGCGCCTACCTCGCCCTCGTCGGCGTTGCAGATGACGTATTTCTCGTTGCCGGGTGCATCTCTCGCAAGCTCCCACTTGGACCCGCAGGGAAAGCCCGCACCTCCGCGGCCTCTCAGTCGGGAGGCCTTGATCTCGGCGATGACCGCCTCGGGACGCATTTTACGGGCCTTCCGCAAAGCTTCAAACCCGCCCCTTTTTACGTACGCGGCGATGTCACCAGGTTCGATGGCCTCGCAGTTTCTCAGGACGATTCGCTCTGCCATGGCTCACCTCCCTCCGTAAGACTTGAGGATTTCGGATATCCGCCCGGCGGTGAGATTGCCATAGACCGTATCGTTAATGAGCATGGCAGGCGCCGCGTCGCAGGCCCCTATACAGTTCGTCAGCTCGAGGAAGAACCCTCCGTCCGGGGTGGTCTGGCCCGGCTTGATCCCGATACCCTTCTCCACCGCATCCACGATCATGGGCGCATCCTTGAGATAGCATGGAAGGCTCTTGCAGACCCGGATCACGTTCCGGCCTCGCGGCTTCGTCGAAAGAAAGGAGTAGAAGCTTGCCACGCCGTAGACGTCGCTCACGGAAAGGCCGGTCTCGACAGCGATAGCGGACAGGTTGCGCTCGCTGATGCTCCCTTCGGATCGCTGCGCGGCTGCGAGGAGTCCAGGGAGTCCCTTCCTAACGCCGTTCTCCGGCAAGGGCCGCAAGCGTTTGGGCTTTGTCTTTTCCCTCAGGTTTGCTTTTTTCCTTGCCCTTTCCGGCCCCATAAGCGCACTGGTGGGGCAGTATTCGATACAGATGCCGCAGTCCTTGCACACCTCTCTGGTCAGGGGGACGTCCGTGTCCACCACCACTTTCGAGGCGAAGCCGCGGTGGGCAACGGCGTAAATGTCCTGCCCCGCAATCTCGCTGCACGCGCGGATGCATTTTCGGCAGAGTATGCACCGGGACATATCCCGCAGCACATAAGGGCCGGCGTCGGGAGCATAAAGCCGGGGCGTCTTAACGTGAAACCGCGGAGGGCCTGCCTCCAGCTCGGAGGCAAGCCGATGAAGCCCGCATTCCCGCGCCTGGATGTCGGTCACGCAGGCGCCCGTATGGCCGACGAGAAGGAGCTCCACGGCAGTCCGCCGGGCCTCGAGTACGCGGGCAGAGCGGGTATAAACTACCATACCGTCGGCTATGGGCGTATGGCAAGACCCCACAAGGACGCGCGACCCCTCTACCTGAACGACGCATACCCTGCAATTGCCTGACGGCTTGAGCGTCTCATCGTGGCAGAGCGTCGGGATCTCGATGCCCGCCTTCCGGGCTGCCTCGAGTATGGTCATCCCCGATCGCCCCCTAATCTTTTTCCCGTCAATGGTAACACCCACGCTTCGCTTCATGGCTACCTCACCGCGTTAAGTTCCAGCATTGCAGCAAGCTTGCCGAATCAACCACCTGTCCAAAGAACGTATCGATGTTTGCGAGGGTCCACTTCTTGGCTTCCGCGCTCGTCCCCTCGGTCAGGTCGGAGGGTACGATGATGTAGTAATCCCGCATGAAGCCGTCCCTGGCGGTTGATTCTACGCAGACGTTTGTGGCAATCCCCGTGATCACCAGCGTCTTTATGCCATTGCAGCGGAGAAACTGATCCAGGTAAGTTGAAAAAAAACCGGAATACCTGTATTTCCCTATTACCGTGTCCCCCTCCCGGGGGACCACCCCGTAGAATTCCGCAAAGGCAGGGTCGTAATTCCTCTCGATGCCGAGGCGCTCGTAAAGCTCGGCCGATGCCTCGGAGGAAAGGCCCGGAACCTTAACCATTTTCAAATGGATAATGTGTCTTATTGCCTCCCGGGCCTGATCGAGAAAGACCTTCAGCCTTGCCGCAAGCCCTTGGGCGCAAGCGACGTCGTAGCCCCTTTTGTGAAAGGTACCCCCTTCACAGCAATAATCTCTCTGCATATCGACGGTGATGACGGCTGTCGTCAGGGGGTCGGCCTTGGCCCGCAACCTCTGAAGGTCCATGACTGCACCTCCGGTGTCTGCTCACGCCCGTCGGCGGCGCTCGTTTGCTTCGTCGCCCTACTTATTGTCAATGAAGACTACGCCCCGGTCCCCGTCGACCCTTATCTTCTGGCCCGTCTTGATCTTCTGGGTGCCCTCGACGCAGCCGGAGACACAGGGGATGCCGAACTCCCTCGCCATGATCACGGGGTGCGAGAGGGCACCGCCGCCGTCGGTGACAAGCGCCTTGATCACGCTGAATACAACGGTCCAGGATGCGGAAGTGCCGGGTGCTACCAGGATGTCGCCGGGCTGCACCTGGGCAAGGTAATCGGAGCTCATGATGACCCTGGCAGTGCCTTCCGCGTAGCCGGGCGCGGCCGCTGCGCCGTAGAGGTCCGCCTTGAGTTCTTCCCGGACGATGGGAAGCTGGGTCGAGACGGAAAGGGTCGGGTCGCTCCGGAGCACGAGCTGGGCCTGGCTGATGTCGCCGAAGAAGGGAACGGGCTCCATCTCGAGATACTGCCCGTGCAGTTTTTTCCTACGCTCGACATAGGGTCTGAGGTTGATCCTCCCCAGGGGCACGGCTGCCTTCCGTATCTCGTTCGGGTGCAGATAGTGGATGTCCTCCACGTCGTCGATGCACCCCGCCTTTGCGAAGCGCCTCCCGAACTCCGTGAGTATCCACCGGCCCATGGCGCCGATATAGAGGTCGCAGTAATAGCCGTGGTCTTCGCTCCAGTACCCCGATTTCTGGGCCGCCTTCATCAGTAAGCCGAAGGCCTCTCTCTGAGGTGCGGGCACCTTGACCATAATCTCCTTCTCGCCCTCCTGCCTCTCTCTGTTCACACGCTCCCGGTTCGCGTCGAAGGGGAAGACGGATTCCGACATCATGAACTTTATGCGGGCTATCCCGATACTCGGCTTCTCGAGCCACGTGGGGTAATCGTAGGCGTGCATGCGGTCCGCCCTCCACCCGTGCTCGAGGAGAAACTCATGATACGCCTCAGACCACTTCCTGCCCGCCTCGCTGCCTTTGAGCGCCTCAAGCACGCCGGAATCGTCGGTCTTCTTGAACACGTCTTCCATCCCGAGACCGACCGCTTTTCTGCCCAGCTGCCATAGACCGCGGGTGAATGCCACGTCGGAGGCCTCGAAGCCTGACATCAACCTGTGGTAATTGGGGTCGATTCCGGCCTCCTGGCCGAACATGTTCCGCCACATTTCCTGAAAGAGGCCGCTGATATAATAGGCGGCCATGAGCATGTAGAAGTGCGTCTCCCCTTCCTTCCGGTTGATGACAAAGGCAAAATCGAGGAAGAAGGACAGGAGCTCGTGGTTGCTCAGCTTCTTTATGTCGTCCCATTCCTTGAGGCCCCGCGTCTCTTTAGCCTCTTTGTACGTCTTCAGGAGGTCTGCCTTGAGAGGGTCCCAGACGCCGTCGAAGTCTTCGAGGAAGGGTTTTATCTTCTCCCGGAAGATGGGCTCCCTCTCCCTGGCCTCTTCGGGCGTGGTGCGTATGGCGGTGATGTACGGGTAGCCGTTGACAAACCGGGAATCCCACCCGTGGGTCGTGGGAAGGCTGAGGTTCCCCGCGGCGTAGCGGATACCGTGGTAATACCAGTACCAGCCTATGCCGATGTAGGCCGGCTTCATGGGCGGTCTTCCGTGGACAACGTCGCACAGGAGAACACCGTACTCCTTCGCGTCCCTCTCGTCGTCGAATTCGTAAAAACTCAGATCATAGGCATCTCTCAACATAATTCCCCCCTTTTTTTCTTTTAAGGCAGTCCTGACCGGCCGCTCGCCGATCCCAATCTCCGCACCCAGCCATTCTTCTAGCTCCTGAACATGCCAAGCATCATATCGACGACCGCGTCCGCTGCGCTTTTCTTTATCACCACCGCAGGCCGGGCCTGGAGCAGCACGATATTCGGGAACGGCCTGTCTTCCGCGACCGCCCACTCTATGTCCTGGGGCACGCCGAAATGCCTCTCCAGGTGCATGGCGAGCCTTCCTATCTCGGCCAACTCGGAATCGGTGCAGCAAAAGGCACAGGCTTTCTCGGGCGGCGTCTCCCTTTCAACCGTTCCCGCGCTTATGAAGCAGGTCATTTTCTCCTTTTTTCCCAGAAAGCTCTCCCGCACTGCCAGCGTCTCCCTGTCGAGCACCCACCTGTCAGGCGTCAGCTCTCCACTGACGACGCTCTCACCCAGCCCCCAGTTGGCCTCCACGATCATGCTCGTGGTGTCGCCCGTATTCGGGTCGACACTGAAGGCGATGCCGGCCGAGCGGGCCTTTACCATCTCGAGGACGGCCACGCCTATGGGCCCGCTCGCTACCGGAAGACCTTTCCGAAGCCGGTAAGCGAGAGAGCGCGCGTTGAAGGTACTGGCCCATACCTTCCTCACCTTTTCCAGCACCTCGGCCCCTCCTTTGACGTTCAGATAGGTCTCGTACTGGCCCGGATGACTCACCGCCCCTGCCGACCTGGTAGAGACGGCCGCATCGGCGCACCCGCACCTCTCACAAAGCCCGTTATAGTGGGAAAGGATGGATGACTCCATCGCGGCCGGGATCTTTTTCGATTCCACGAGGGCCCGGATGGCGAGACTCAGCCTGTTGACGCCTGCCACATCCTCGGGCGTCACGCTTGAGGCTTCTATGAGCGCCGCGATCTCCTGCGTCGCCCCTGTCTCGTCCATGAAATGGGTGTAGGCGTGAACCGAAAGGGCAAAACCCCGGGGGACCGGTAAGCCGATCCTTGCCATCTCGCCCAGGTTGGCGCATTTCTTTCCTACCAGTTCGTTCTGTTCCTTACCCAGGTCCTCCAGCCAGTAAAGCCACTTCTCCGCCATACGATCCCCCCTTATTAACATTGTGGCGGCTTGAGATCGAACCGGGGGTTTCCCCCCGGCCCGGCCTATCGTTGAGACATTATTTCTCCTCATAGAGCTTCCTTATGAGCTTTGCCTTCATCTCGTACCGGGGCAGAGTCCCTTCCGGCACGAGCTCGACGTACGGACCGAAAAGGAGCCTGTCGTGCAGGGCGCCCTCGATTTCTTTCTTCAACCCCCCGAGGTCGGTGTCGCCGGGCGTGTATTCCACCTGGATGTGAAGGGGCGGCTGCACGTTCGGTCCGGTCTTCGAAAGGAGCACAAGTATCTCCCCGGTCGTTCGCGGACGGAATGAGGTGACCACATCCTTTATGGCGGATGGAAAAACGTTCACCCCCAGCACGATGAGCATATCGTCCGTGCGGCCAACGCACCGCACGCGAAAGCTCGTCCTCCCGCATCCGCATTCCGAAGTCCAGACATTGACCCGGTCGCGGGTCCTGAACCTTACTACGGGGGAGCACTCGCGGTCGATCAGCGTATACACGAGCTCCCCCTGGGCGCCGTCCTTCATTTCGCGGACCGCCCCTGTGTCCGGGTCGATCAGCTCGCAGACGATGAACTCCTGCGCGTTGAAATGCATGCCTTGCTGCTCGGGGCACTCGCCGAAGATGACGGGCGCGGCATCGGAGTTCCCGAGGCCCTCGGTCACCCGGGCGCCGTATTCCTCTTCCAGCTTCCTTCTGATCTCCGGCACGCCGCCGCCCGGCTCGGCCCCCACGGTGAGCTTTTGGTATCCCAGGTCGCGAGGCTCCATCCCGTACTTCTTCCTCACCCATTCGGCGAGGTAGAGGGCATACGAGGGCGTCGCGTGAATCACGTTGGCCTTGAGCATCCTCGTAGTCATCACGACCCTCTCCGAGGCCCCTGTGCCGATGGGGACGAAGGTCGTGCCGATATACTCGAAGGCGTCCTTGCAGGGGAGGCCCCCGACGAAGAACGTGAGCCCCACGGCATGGATCAGGATATCGCTCTTCCTGATGCCCTGGGTGAAGAAAGAGCGCGCGGTGATCTGTGTCCAGACCTGGTGGTCGTGGGCGGTTATGCCGACGAAGGTGGGGACGCCGGTGGTGCCGGACGACGAGTGGAGCCGGATGATGCGCTCTATGGGCACTACGACGTGGTTGCCCAGCGGCGGGTGCTCCTCCTGACTTTTGCGCAGCTCGTCCTTTTCCGTAAAGGGCAGCTTCGCAAGATCGTCCAGGGTCCTGATGTCCCCCCTTTCGACGCCGTGGGCCCTGAACTTCTCCTGATAGAAGACGGACCCCTGCCACACGTAGTCCAGCTCTTTAAGGAACTTCTTTTCCTGGAGCGCCCGGAGCTCGGCCGGCGCCATGGTCTCCACGCGCTGGTTGAGGTATTCCTGTCTCATCCTCTCGCCTCCTTGAATATCCTGTCGAAACTATCCACCAGGGCACGGGCAAACTCGGGGTCCTCCAGGTTGCAGTCGACCTCCTCTATGGGGATCGCCGTTGTCAGAAGGGCCTTCAGCTCATCGAAAAATGCCCTATCCTCCCCGGGATTGTGCAGGATGCTGCCGGGTTTGTCAATGGAAGACCAGCCCCTGAGCGGCACGAGGAACTTCACCGGGCCTTTGGCGCGGTTCAGCTTATCGGCGTACAACCGGGCGCCCTGCCTCATTTCGTCGGATGTGTAGCGGGTCATGAACCGTATCTCGTCGATCTGCAAGCGGGGCCGGTTGATGAAGCGCTCCCGGTTCCTCCGGGTGGGGCCGGCGCCCGTCGTATTCAAGGTGCAGGGGGCGAGGACGAGGGGCATGCCCCTTCCGATCGGCGCGTCCAGCCTATCCATGCCTGCCGCCCTGTTTCCCTGGAAAAGCTCTTCGATAAGGCCTGCGGGCACGATGTCGATGAGGCCGTCCAGCAGGCCCTGGGCTATGAGCCGCTCCATGCTCCTGTCGCTGATGCCGTTCGCGTGGAAGGGATAGACATGGTAACCCCGCCCTTCGAGCAGCCTCTTGACCTCGGCGGCGCACTCTTCGTTGAACCCGATCTGTGTTATCGCCACAGACGGGTAGGGGAGCCTGAAGGCGCTATAGTCAACGGACTCCTCGACCATACCCGCTATAGCCCCGGCTACCTGGACGATCACGGCGGAGAGCAAGTCGTACATGCCGGCGAACTCCATGATCACCTGCATGACCACCACGTCAAGGGAGCCGAACCACTCGGAGATGTAGGTGGGCATGGCCGCCGGGGTGGCGATCACCTTCGGGACGCCGAAGGGCAGCTTCGACATGATGCGGCTGCCCATGAGGGCCATGGAGGCGCCGCCCATGGCCACGATGCCGTCTATCCTCCGCCCCGACAGGAGGTCCAGCACCTTCTGTTGCGCGCCGGCGATCATCACGTCGGTAGAAGCCGACCTGTCGCGGGTCGCCATCAGCTCTTCGACGGTGCGGCCGCCGAGCCGGGCGATCTCGGAGGCAGGGATGTCCGCGGGCAGGGTAGGTATAGCGCCCATGCTCAGATCGATTATCAGGGCCTCGTGCCCTCTCGCCTCTATGGTCTTCTTCAGGAGGTGGAGGTGCTCCCCTTTCGTATCGAGCGTGCCTAGGATGACGATGCTCTTTTTCATGTCGCGCCCCGACCGTACATCTCCATGGCGAACGCGGCGGCGGCGATGGCCGCTATCCGCTTCCTGTCATCCACAGGATGGGGCATCCGTTCCTCCAGCGCCTTCTCTCGCTCCGTGACGACCTTCATATCTTCCAGCAGCGAGGTTTCCCGGTCGATGAAATGGGTCCCCAGCTCTCCCCTCACAAACCTCGGGTTCTCCATGACCGCCTTATGGAAGGGTATGTTGTGCTTCGTCCCAAGGATGACGTATTCGTAAAGGGCCCGCCGCATGCGGTCGATCGCCTCGCCGCGGTCACGACCCCAGACGATGAGCTTCGATATCATGGGGTCGTAGAAAGGCGGTATCGTATAAGAGGCATAGACGCCCGAGTCCACGCGGACCCCGGCTCCCCCTGGCGCATGGTAGCCCTTGATCCTTCCGGGGGTGGGCACGAAATCGTTCAGGGGGTCCTCCGCGTTGATGCGGCACTCGATGGCGTTTCCCCGCATCTTGACGTCCCTTTGGCGCATGGCGAGCGGGAGGCCCGCGGCGATCCTTATCTGTTCTTTTACGATGTCGACGCCGGTCACCATCTCGGTCACGGGGTGCTCCACCTGCACACGGGCGTTAACTTCAAGGAAGTAGAAGCGACCATCGGCAAAAAGGAACTCCACCGTGCCCGCCCCTTCATATCCCACAAACTGCGCGGCCGCCGCCGCGATCTTTCCCATTCTCGATCGCAGCCTCGGCGAGACCGCCGTGGACGGGGCCTCCTCGATCAGCTTCTGGTGTCTCCGCTGGATGGAGCACTCCCTCTCCCCGAGATGGATCACGTTCCCGTGGGCATCTCCCAGTATCTGGAACTCGATGTGCCGGGGGTTGTCCAGGTATTTTTCGATGTACACGTCGCAGAGGCCGAAGGTGGTCGCGGCGATCGCCCGGGAGGACTCGAGGGCCTCCCGAAGAGCCCCCTCGTCCGCCACAATGGTCATGCCGATCCCCCCTCCTCCGCCGGAGGGCTTGACGATCACGGGATAGCCGACGCGGCGCGCCATATGTCGCGTCTCCTCTTCCCCGGCCACGCACTCCTCCGTGCCCGGCACCACGGGCACGCCGGCCTTTATCATCTCCCGGCGGGAAGCCACCTTGTCGCCCACGAGCTCGAGAACCCTGCTCGACGGTCCGATGAATTTTATCCCCTCCTGCTCGCACGCCCGGGCGAAGGCGGGGTTCTCCGCCAGAAAGCCGTATCCCGGATGGATCGCCTCCGCGCCGCTTCTTTTAGCCGCCTCGATCACCTTTCCTATGTCGAGATAGCTCTGGCTCGCGGGCGCAGGTCCGATAGGACAGGCCTCGTCGGCATACCGGGCGAAGAGCGCCTCTTTGTCCGCCTCGGAGTAGACGGCAACGGAGGCGATGCCCATCTCGCGGCACGCCCGCATGACCCGGATCGCTATCTCGCCCCGGTTGGCCACAAGGAGCTTTTTGAACATCTCAGGCCACCACCATCAGTACATCCTCTGCATCGACCATATCGCCTTCCCGGACCCGGATCTCCTTCACCACCCCGCCGTGGGGCGCGTTGATGCGTCTTCGCATTTTCATTGCCTCGATCATGGCCACTATCTCGCCCGGGTTGACGCTGTCCCCTACCTTTGCCTCGATGGAGAGCACGAGCCCCGCCATACCGCATACGACCGAGCCGGGAGGCGCCTCCTTCGGCCGCCTCGGCTTGCCGGGCGCCCCCCCGGTCTCAACAGGCCCGGTGGCCTCGGCTTGCCCGCCCCCTTGTGGAGCCGGGGAGATGCGCACGCTGAATGTTTCCCCGTCCACCTCCACGTTGAACGCCATGGGGAGTCCAACGGGCGCGCCGGTTTGGGGCCCCGGTCTCGCGGTCCCCGGCCCGGCCCCCTTTTTCACTTCGGCCGGGCGGCCCGGCTGTCCGGGAATCAGTATCTTGAGCAGGAGGTCGTCGTCCGAGAGATCCGCGCCCATCTCCTTCCGGAACTCTTCAACGGACTTGAGGTACCCTTCAGGGCGCCAGTCGGCGAATTCCTTTGTCCTCGGCAGGCCCATTATACGGTCCATGACGTTCGGGTCTACAGGCACTACCGGCTCCCCGTAGTAGCCGAGGACGTACTTGATCGCCTCATCGGTTACCTGTCCGTACCGCTCGCCGGAGACGACGTTCTCCACTGCCTGGGCGCCCACGATCTGTGAGTAGGGCGTTGCCATGACCGGATATCCGAATTCCCTGCGCACCACCGTCACTTCTTCCAGGATCTCGGACAGGCGGTGCTCCATGCCCACCTCCCGAAGCTGCCGCGTCAGGTTAGTCATCATGCCGCCCGGCACCTGGTGCTCGTAATGGAAGAGGTCGTATTCCACGGGCGCGCCCACGGGAAGACCTTCTTTCTCGGCGATGGCCCTGAAATGGGAGGAGACATCGGCGAGGGCGTCCTCGTCGATATCGGAGGTAAAGCCGAGGCGGCGGGCATTCCTCAAGAACGTCTCTGCAGCGGGCAGGGAGGTGCCGTTGGCGAGAGGGGCAACCGCAGTGTGCACGCAGGAGACTCCTTCCTTGACCGCCTCCAGGTAGCACAGGGGGGCAAGGCCCGAATTGCAGTGGGAATGGAATTCGAGGGGTATGCCGTCGCTGTTCCGCTGGACGACAGCTACCAGCTCCCGGGTGGCCTCGGGCGTGATTACGCCGGAGGCGTCCTCGATCATAATCCGGTCGATGCAGTCCCTGGCTGCTGCAAGGAGCCGGGTCTTTCGCGCCCAGTGGTCGCTCGTGTGGACGGGGCTCGACGTGTACATGAGCGCCGGCACGACCTCCGCGCCTTCGGCCTTTGCGATGCGCGCGAAGTAGACGAACTTTTCCATGTCCGTCTGGTAATCGCAGATCCAGAAGCTCTTAATGCCGTTGGCCACCGAGCGTTTTATCCAGAGGGTGATGATGTCCCGGGGCGTGCCCAGGTCGAAGGAGGAAAGACTCCCGATCTGGTACGAGCCCCGAATGGGCGTTTTCGTTATGAGCCCGGACAGGACCCGGATCCTCTCCCACGGGTCCTCCCTGAGGGTGCGCACCTGCACGGTAAACGCCTGAGAGCCTACGGTGGCAATGGCACGGTACCCGACGTCGTCCATCCTTTTTGCGATGGCCCTCATATGGTCCGTCCTCATGGTAAAGCCCCACAGGCTCTGCTGCGCATCCCGCAGGGTCTGATCGACAAGCTGGATCTTATTCATGTTTCAGGCGACCCTCCCTATTGCAGATAAAGTCTTTCCGGAAATATCATACACGAAGATGTGTCTCTTCTCCCGTGGGTTAAATCTCCCGCTCCCCTACCGACATTCTCCGAGAGTTGAGATAGAACTATCAACATAAATTTTCTAATAAATTCATAAGGCGCGAGCACTTCCTAACAGACGAGCAGCAGGCCCACCGAGAGGGCGCGCCGGACCGCGCCGGGGTCGACGCTCCGGTAGATCGGATATATGTCCCATCCCACCCTCGCGACCAGACGAAAGACGTCCACCCCCATCGATTCGAGCGACGGCCTCGACCGGAGCGCATGGGCGCATCTTCTCCCCTGAAGCACCTGGCATCTGGTATCTGGGTCGCAGAGCGACGCGAGGCAGCTGAGCTGGGAAAAGGCTGCTGCGAGATAATAGCCGTTTCCGAGGGCCATCGTCTCGAGCCTGCCCACTATTTCCATATTTCTCCGGGCCCACGAGTGGGCCGCCTTTTGCCCGGGGCTCCGGACCGAGAAGGCCGTCGGCGGGACAACCTCCAGGGCGAGAAGGATCGCCCGGCGATAACGGCTGAAAGCGCTGCGGATGAATGACAGCTCCGGCGCGCGGGGTGGACAATAAGGGTTCCTGCCGTAGTACCCGCACATGGGCACAAAGCACTTGAGCCTGACCCTCTCGTCAACCTCAACCCAGGAGGCGGGTACGATCTCCGCCATCCCCGCGCCCATCTCGATCGCCTTCTTTCTGAGGGCCTCGAGGTCTTCCTGAAGCACATCGTCCGATACCGCGAGGGAGATCCGCCGCGCGGGTCCTCCTACCCTGTCGTCGGTCCCCGGAAGCCGTGACCCATCGTGCTCTTCCACAGTCCCTCCCCGGCCTTCTCCGTAAAGCCCGCGTTCCGGGTCTCTTCGAAGCCTTGCGGCGCGGAATAAAAGCCGATGCTCCAATGCTACTACTATGCTGCCACAATGACAAATCAAAAAAGTCGGTATGGGAAAGCGAACATTTTTGCTTGACACGGCTGTTAACTTCCGGTTAACTTGGTTAACCCCCGATGGACGAGCTCAAGATCGTAAAGAACATCCGCGCCATTCGTCTTCAAAAGAAGCTCACCCTTCAGCAGGTGGCCGAACGGACAGGGTTTACGAAGAGCTATCTTTCCATGGTGGAATCGGCTAAGAAATCTCCGCCCATTGCGACGCTCATCAAGATCGCCCGGGCCCTCGAGGTGGATATTACGGCTTTCTTCCACGGGAATAATCCGGAGGACCGCATCACGGTCGTGCGAAGGGAAGAAAG